>Ga0209700_100928_pt1 | contig 58948 bp, 31 predicted proteins | sample SiratroredBW_FD_187528 | JGI IMG/M metagenome (GOLD analysis project Ga0209700, IMG submission 187528) | Root nodule microbial communities of legume samples collected from California, USA - Siratro red BW (SPAdes) (version 2) | ecosystem: Host-associated > Plants > Roots > Nodule | place: USA...
TATATATATATATATATATATATATATGTGTGTGTGTGTGTGTATGTATGTATAAAGTTGACTAAGCATTTACATTATACTAGTCATACACAGGGTCATATGTTTAACAGTTGAGTCTTATAATATTCCTACATTATTTGACATGATAATATAAATAAGAGCATGGGTCACTGAAAAATAAAATTATTTTTCATTAAATGAAACTCTTGTATTAGATATTTTTTTAGTTTTGAAGAGTAAATAACATATCATTAATGAGGTCACCTTTGCATTGGAGGAAAAAAAAATGAGATCTTAAAAATGATGTGAGATATTGGAACTTACAAAAAATAAATTAAAACCCATATTTTGACCCTGCAATAGAGATGACCTATTTTTTTTTTTTAAAAAAAAATATTCTTCTTAATTACTAGATTTTTTTAATTTAATGTTAGTTTTTTATGGATAAAAATTCACAAATAATATGTTAATGAAATTCTTTTGTGGATTTAAAATTCGTAGGATATTTTCTATCTAATTTTAAAAATTTGCAAGATAATTTTTTATTAATTTTTTTACCAAGAAAGTAAATTTAGAATTCACATGTTAAAAAAAATTATGCTGATTTTCTATAAATTTTTAACGTTAAGAAATTTTTATGCAAATTTAAAATTCACAATAAATTTTGGAGAAACATTTTGTTAATTTTCAAATCCTTGCGTTTCTTTACCACATATTTCTAATATAAAGAATTTAAAATTCATAATAAATTTTGGAGAAAATTTTTTAAATTTTGAAATCCTTGGTTGTTCTATCACAAATTTCTGATATGTAAAAATTTGTAAGTAAATCTTTTTGTTGTGTATAACATTCAACAATTTATTACTTGTCTATACTATCTCTTTAGAAATTTATACAATAAATATTTACTTACAATAAGCGGTAAATTTAGGTATAAAAAATTCATAATTTTTTTTTTTGCAAATTTTTAAAAATAGGTAGAAAATATCCAACAAAGTTTAGATTCGTAAAATAGTTTACATGTGAACATGTTATTTAAGAATCTTTAACTAGGAAAATTCACACTAAATTAAAAGGATAGATAAATATGTTTATATAAAAAGAAAGATATTTTAAAGCAGTGTTTCAATTGTTTCTATAAAAAGATAAATATATTAAAATTATCATCTAATTAATCTTAATTGTTTATCTAAAATAAATTTAAGATTTATATTAAAAGTAACTATATCTGCTTACTACTCTAAGAGTAAGTGGATATACTCTTTTTATTTTATTATTTTTTTTTCAAATTTTCATCCCACTTTATGCAAGTTATATAAAAAAAAGAGGATTTTTATTGAGTTTATATTAGAGATTCCACATCAATCAGAGATAAAATCAGTTCATAACATATATAAGTGGATGCAAATCTTACCACACAAGTTGATTTTGTAAGATTGAGTTAGGATTAAAATTCACTTCTTAAGATGACATCAGAACTATTTAGAGTCTACTCTAATAAGGTTTATTGGGCCTATCATGTCACGTGTTATTGGGCCGCTATCGGATCACCCACACATATATATATATAGTCCTATGTACAAATTGGGCAGCCTCGATGTGAGGGGTGTGTGTTGGAGATCCTGCATCAGTCAGAGATAAAATCAATTCATAGTATATAAATAGATGTAAATTTTACCTTACAAGTCGATTTGTAGGTTGAGTTAAGTTTAAAGTTCACTTCTTAAGAATTTAAGATTTTGTTAGATGTTTGATATATTTTTTTTTAAAGTTTTGAAGTGATCAAGGAATTACTACGTTGGTATTCTCTTTCTTTTAAATCTCTAGTTCCTTATACGGTAAGGAAAGTCACGATTAAGAAAGTTAACTTTATTTTAAATTCCAAGTAAGGTTTTAGGAGATAAATTGATAATGTGTAAGATTGAGATTCTTGGATGTGTATAATTGTGGATCAAATTGGTTAAATTTTGGTTGTTGAGACTTGTGTTTCGATAAATTTGGATAATTATTTTTTTTCAATGAAATTCTTAAGTATGCTTACCATTATTAGTGACTGGAGAGTTAAATTTATGTGGTGTAAGGTAAATGGTTAATTGTTATATGATTTACTTAAAGAATTTAAATGTAAGAATAGATTAAATTAAGACCTCTATTTTGATTTTAACTTGAATTCAAAGTAGTTTTTAGAATGATAATATGTAAATATTACTTTTCTTTTATCTTTATCATCTCTAACTTGTGCAAATTGTGAAATGAAGGTAGTAGTTTTAGTTGATGAACATTGGTAAAAAAATTAATTAGTCAATTTGATGATAATTTGTTTGATTTTTTTAGTTAAGTCAAAGTATTTGAGGTAGAATAAATGATGAATATTGATATCTTTGACATTTTTTAGTTTTAGGTTATTGATATATACATATAGTGTTTAGTAAATTAAATATCCTTTAGGCGACAAATAGACAAAGATAAATATGATCAATGTTTTTGAAGTTCTTTATTAAGTAATTATTTGCTCATAGGAAGAGTACATTACTCAAACTATCCCTTATCATTTAGCAGTAGTTGCATCAAACACATTTGAGTGTTATTTAAGGATTTTCAGTCAAGTGAGGAGAGTTCTCCAGATATTCATCCCTTATCATAAATCAAGTGTTTTAACATTGTTTAAGTTATCTTTTAATTTAATTACTTATTTTACTTGATATCATTATTATTCCAAGGGTGATATAAGTGATGTTTGATGAAAATATATGTAACAAAGTGTTATATATATGAGATGTAGTAACTAGTAGAGTAATCTAGTACTAGTATAGTAGAAGTATTAAGTTAGGAGATATGCTAATAGGACATTTAGATTTTACTAATAACTCAAATAATATGAATGCACCTATTTAAAGTGAACACCCGATAGGATTTGATAAGCTTGTTAAAAAGCTATCTATTTATACATGGACTACTAATTATCATCAGAATTGTGTAATAATGTGGTAACGAAGTATGTCGTGATGATATTACAAGTGTTAGCTCCAAATTTGTTGAGAAGTCTAATTGTCTAAATGATTATGTTATGCCTTTTGATAGATAATGAATGTTTGATTTATTTATGAAATGATTTATTTATTAACATTTTATATATTTTTTCATTCATTATTTTCTAATTTATCATTTTAGATTATGGTAATTATGTTATTGACAATGATGGTATATAAATAACTTTGTTGAAGATGATTAAAAATACTAGTTCATATAATTGACCATGAAAAGTATAAATAAAGGAGATTGATAAAAACGAAAAATACAAGAAAGAGAGGTTTAATTGTGTTTCATTTAATTTTGAAATATTTTTGAAAATATTTAAGCGATAGTTTTGTACATTTAAGTGATCAGATCGTATCTTTTGTATTTGATAGAATTTAATAGACACAACTATGTAATTCAACCTAATCACTTGGTTGAAGCATTTTTTTGGCTTAATTCATCAAGTGATCAGACTATAGTTCTTGCATCTGATAAATTTTTATAGACCCAGTTTAAGGACTTAACCAAAACTTGAATAAAACATTTTTGGTTCATAATTTTACAATTATCCCTTTTCCCAAATTAACACAAATGATAATAACAAGTAATATAAATGAGATAAGGAATAAAGAAGATTACACAACTTTCATACTGGCCTGTTTGTCACAATAGACTATATCTAGTTCTTAATCAACACATTGAGTTTCACTAGGCATACTAATGTTGCAAAATACATTTCGAGTATTCTTTACCAAGTTATTCTTGGCTAAATGAGTATTGTTTACCAAGTCACTCTTAACTAAACGAGTATTCTTTACTAAGCCACTCCTGGCTAAGATATGGCGATTGCTTGAAAGTTTAATCATCAGGCCATTGAGTCTAGCTAATAGAGAGGTCGTGTCTTAGGACAACTACAAGATTTAAGCTCTCTCTCCTAGTTCAGATAATTTTGTTTTCTCTCTAGTAAGGGGTTGCATCTTTCAACAAATACAAGGAGAAAATTCTTTCCTAGTTTGCTATATAAACACTCAGAGTGTTTTACTTGAAGCTTTTTTAGGTTTAAGAATTTGACAGAATCTTTGCGAGTTTCGGGATCTCTCTTTTCATCTTCTTGAAAGCTTTGAGGAATGCTCAAATCTGAGCAACATTTTGGCACAACACAACCTCTCTGCTTACTTCTTCTTTGATGGATAAATTTCATACTGTGAAGCTCCAACATGACAGTTTATTGTCGTACACGCGTGTCTGCGGTGTGTCAGACGCAGGGAAGTAACAATAAACTGTTGTATCGGAGCTTCTGCTATGCAACAATAGAATAATCTGGAAAAGAAATTTTTACAAAAGCTAAATTTTTTTAATTTTTAATTATTTATTTATAGTTAGATAATATTATATTATAATATTAAAATAATATTATAATTAAAAAAATATTAAATTTATTTTTATTTTATTAATTCTTTTAAAATTCTTATTTTTTTATAAATTTAATTATTATATATGTTGTATTTATTAGTTTAGAATAAAATAATAAATATTTTTATTATATTTTATTTAATTATAATCAAATTAGTTTTTCTTTTTAACTAAAAGGTAAACTTTCATTGTAAATCGTTCCTTCACACAACGCAGAAAGTTTGAGATGCAATTTTCTTTTCATTTTTTCGTGAAAGTGAACCTTGTTTTTCCAATTTTATGTGCTTTTCTTCGTTTCAAAGTTTTTGTCCTTGGAAACAAACAAGCCTTTAGGATTAGGGTTTTATCTTCTACGAAACATTGACCCAAATACAAGACTCAAAATTAAAATCCTACACTATCTTAACCCAAAATATAAGGTTCAAAATAAATTCTACATTACTCTATACAATTTTTTACAAGATAAGAAGAAAAGAAAAAGGTAGCTCTAATTTTTTACTCTCCCTAAAAGAAGAGTCTTGTGAACTTCATCTTTCTCCTCTTTTCTTCTGGCCATTGCACAAGTTATTGGTTCAATTTGTTCTTTAACAAATGGTCTTCCATCATTCTTCTTGATAAGATGCTTTATAGAAGTGTTAAAAGAAAACAGTCGTTGCAGAAGACTATTTTTGGTCATTGTGCAGTTTTAGCTTACATGTTCCCTTTTTGCAATTTTAAATGCATTTCTTCTTCTGTATACATGGACGATGCATTAAATGTACTCCATACAGTTTTAAATGTATTCCCATCTTCTGTACACAATATCCTTGATTACTGACATTACTCATTTTCTTAGATAACATAACCTTTTGCACCAATTCGTGATAAAAGTGTATACCTTACATGAAAGACAGCTAAGTTATAGTTGAAATGCTTTTTATGTCAAGAAAATTCTCTTTTTTCCAGAAGATCATCTGATGTTGACTTGCACTTGGAACTTGAATAGATCACTTTGGTCAGATAAAAACAAAAGACATTTTTTTGTAATAATGAAGCAAGCACAAGTGCACATGCACACATTCTGACATTCAGACATTCGAATAATACGATGATCTTATATATCTTCTGCTCGTATAAACATTTTATCATACATAAATGAAAATTGCATAATGTTGTACTATTTATTAGAAGAAACAATTGTGTCTTACATAATTTCTTATTTAAACAAAACATTATTCTTATAGATGATGCTTTGTTGTATTTAAGCATCTAATTAAAATTACATGGATTTTAGACTTTTTCTTAAAACATAGGAAAGAAGTTTTAGAAACAAGCTAAAATATTTTCACACAATACTTCTTCCACAAGCTAAAATATTTTCACATAAAGCAGGTGAGAGGAAAAGAAAGATGGAAAAAATTTGAAAAACACCAACAAAATTCAAGTAGAAATTGAAAATTTACAAAGTAGAGTGAACCTTAGTACGATGTTGTAAAAAATTGCTACTTAACAAACATCTTTTAAACTTCCCTTATCTGTACTCAATAATGGAGGTTATCAAACCCTAGTTACTAATTCCTATCAAAACTTAAATTCTTGCAGTAATTGAAACAAATTTATGTGAACTATTTTTAGCTCGATTTTGAACATCGTATTTCTAACTGTGAATATTGCCAATAATCACCTTCCCTTGCTTGAGAATTTTGTGTTTTACCAATTAAGTTCGCTTGATGGCTAATTGATTTATTGATTGTTCTCACTAACATGTGGATGCTCTTTGGCCACCTCTAGATTATAACTTACTATGTCCATCATCCACATCAAAAGTTGGTGAAACTGTGAAAGTAAAACATAATTGATGGTGAGATCAATTTTATTTGTAGATATATATCTACAAATTATAAAAGCTGATGCAGCAATACAATCAAGTATCACAATCATTGGTTCAACCGCATCTACACCACAAACATGCTACCTAAATAGAACAAAGAAATGCTGTCACAGTATCTACTCAGAGTAACTTTTACCAGGTCACTCAACCACGTTTGACACATAAGTGACTAAGGAATTCAATTTTCGATATTACAAATTGGAGAAAATTAAGGAAAGCCAAAAAAGACCAAAGAAAAGAAGTATTTTACACTGAATCTACCACTTCAACCTGCTGCCTGGCCAAGTATCTTTCTCTTCTTTCTTTCTACACAAGAACCAATGACAATGAATGGGATAAGATAAAATGAGACCATGAAATTCAAACACAAATTGACCAAAATGAGAGAAAAACATAATTCACATGATGTCTCACCCATTCATCTATAACAAGTCCTTCCCCAGCTACTCGAGGACCTGTCTCCTCTGGGGGCTTTTTTCTTGCTTCCAATGCAGCCTCTGCCTCAGCTAACTGCCGTTTAAGCTTATCCAAAGCCTACCATGTCTCAAATTGGAGAAAATAATTAGTACTAAAAGAGTAAAAGTTCATTTCACAAACAGTATGAATATGAAGTGTAACCAAATTTAGAGTTTTTCCTTTGCCTTTCTAATTTTGGAATCACTAAACTTTAGTGATTGATTGCTTATTTTTTCTAATTACTAGTCTTACAGGGCTAGGGCGTTCAGGGTCCAGAAAAATGACACGCAAAATTTGCTCCACTGCAACATGATCCCTTTGCTCATCAAACTGCATGAAGGATTACATGATAAAACTGTGATAAGTGCTTAAAAACATTATGGATAGAGAGTGATGATAGATACCATGCAAGAGGGACAATAATACATTACCAGTTCTGGTACATAGTCCATTTCGCCTTTCACTTTCAAGCTCATGATTTTGAACTTAACCCTGCTTTTCTGATCAATTGGTTTCTCATTGTTCTCTGGTGGCTCCACAAACTTAAACACTGCCAAATACAGGACAAAATTGTAAGGGAATTCCCCAACTTGCAAGTATTTACCAATTTTTTTGCTTAACACTAGTTTAGAAGGATAAATTACCAGTTGCAATTATACTTTCACCAGGTGCAAGTATACCACCCGGAGGGCGCATATAACAACTCTTGGGTGCAGTTGTTTGAAACTAAGACAAAAGAAAAAAAAAAAACACTATTAGTAGTAACCTTAACAGAGGATAAATAGATCAAGCAAAGGATGATATAAACATAGTTATTTCACCAAAGTCAATAAACCAAACCAAGCACGATTTGTGTCCAATTTTATCTTATGCGTAACAAGACAAAACTATCAAACAACACAAAAATAAAACAACAATAGTCATATGCAGCGCACCTTGAAAGCTACATGAGACTTGCAAGTGTTTTTAATTGCGATGGCGCTCCTAACTTGCTTACCAGGTTCATCTTCAAAACAAAGTCACACATCATATCAGACAAGAGACAAAACTAACATCCATTTTCCTACCCATTACAACAAAACATACACAAAAACATAATGTTGAACTATTCACCTTGTCCTTATACTTTTATCCTCGTTTTAGTCTCTATAGGATAAAACTATTCATTTTAGTCTCCTTATCACTTTCAGAAAGTTTTTGCAAGGGTTTTACATTGTCAGAAATTCTTCTATGGCCTTAAACACTAGAGATGAAAACTTAGCTTTTGTGAGGTGTAGAGACCAAAACTTACAGATTTACTGGAAAAGGACTAAAACTTAAATCTAAGATAATTATAAGGACTAAAATATAAAATGAAGACAATTCAAGGACCAAATGAATAATTTAACCAAAACTAAACTCAAATGGGCACATTAGTCATGAACAATCCACTCACAGGAAATCGGATGAGAACTAGACACAACAACCACACATTGAATTGGTTAATGTAAGAAAAAAAAAACTGATGCAAAAGAGGAAGTTAAAAGATTAATAATGAGAGAGGCATACAAGGAAAGTAGAGCTTGTTGGGAGGATCAAGACGGAGCCTTCTCCTTGTGGGAAGCAAAGACTTAGCCACAGAAGAAACAGTGGTGGAAGGTTGATGAGTGGATCTATCAAGAGACTGAAGAATCTGGCTCTGATGGTGAACACTGTTAGGCATAGAGGAAGTTGAAGAAGAAGATGAAGAAGGATGAGTTGTTTGCCAAAATGGCATACTACAAAAGCTCCAAACTTTCCCATCAGAACCCGTTTTGTCACTCTCCACCGCCATTATTGGCCGGGAAATGGGACTTCCGGCAAGTGGGCCGCTGAATTGGTGGGAAAGTTTGAAGCTTTAGTTTTGTTTGTTTTGTGGGAGAAGATGGATTTTGGCACTAGTCTTGTATCAGATCAGATACCCTTATTGGGTTGTCTTTGCTTATGAAAGCTCTCTAACGTAGTTTGCCTCAGGAAAACGAGGATAGAACGTGACCTTTCGTTGTTTGTGACTTACAACTTTTTCATGTTTTGTCCAAAATGGTGGTTCTTAGTACCTTTATGATTGAGAGGTAATTTGGCAGCACAGAGAAATTGCCAACTTTTTTTATAATTATAAAAGTAACAGCAATTCCTTGGACTTTAATTAGAATCAACTATTTGTATAATCAATGAAGCAAAGTTTAACAGAAAAATTTTAAATAGAAAAAGAAGATTTCTCTTCTTTTTCATAAATCAAAATTAATTTTTATATAAGTTAGTATATAGAAATTCTCTTAAAGAATTTTTATAAATTTTACTTTTTAAGTTAACTTTAGTTTACTATTTTTTAATTTTTTAAAATCTTTATGAAATTTTTTCCATCTGATGTATATATGAATTAGAATAACGAGAGTACTTTTTTTTTTATATGAAAATTTTCTTGGAAATTTTGTGTAAACTTAAATTATTTTATTTTTATATAAATTTTAGTATGTTAGAATATCAGTAATTAAAAATAAATTTATATAATAACGTATATTATTTATTTTAAATATAAAATATAATTTATAAGTTCGAAAGAAATCATTTGTCTCAAATTTTAGCGATGATATAGTTTATATATATAAAAAATATTTTTTTCAGATATTAATGATACAAAATAAGTATTTATCATGTACATTACTTAAACTACTAATGTTTGTTTTCTACAAAAAAACACAAGAACAAAGATGATGTCATTCAATTACGCATTGTTGAGTATGTAATTATATAAAAATCATACTTGAAAGAATTTCATAAAAATAATAATTTAATATTTAAATTATATATTTTTATTTTTTTAAAACATATATTTCTACATAAATACATATCTATAATAACTTCTATACGTATTCATATAATCACATGATATGCATTGTATTTTATTTAATCAATAATTTTAAATGGTTATATTAAAAAATAAATAATTTTGATATAAATTCCTTCAACTAACATTAAATACAACAATATTTTTAAAATATTTGACAATTTATATTTTTTATAGTGACATGTATTGTATAAAAAAAAGTAGAATATAAGAGTCTTTGGTAGATATAATAATTGGTGTGGAAAGGCAAATAAAGCATGGGAATATGGAATTTACTAAATGCCATCTAATCTCCTATTCTGAATATCCGAATTTTGGGTATAATAGCATATCATCTCACTTTCCATGATTTGCCTAAACTCTTTACAAAAGAAATGATAATGTTTTCATATTTCCCAATTCATTTTCATTCCTAAACACTTCTTCAAGAACTCGGATTCGAGTGATGCGAATTTTGTGCATTTGATATATGCCTTTGAGGTCCAACTGTGTGTGGGTTCCCGGGCTTTACAGTTGGTTAGATTCTACCCTCTATGCAATCATTTGCACCTTCTTTTTCAGATTTCACACAAGATTTCCCATCTCACCTTTTCATTTCCCAACTAGTTAATCTCTCAATTTCAATCCAAAATATGTTACCAAAATTCATTAATTAATGTCAATTTGAGAAAATAAGTAGGTACAAGTATAACCTTCTTTTATAGGTCGGTTCATTGATGACATAAAGTGGTACCTTAAATTGTGATTTATGAAAGTGAGTGAGAAAATAAGTATTACTTGAGAATCTTTGTTTTGCCTTTTTTTATTATGCATTACTCAAATTGATCTGTAACTGTCCACAAAATGATTCAACTATTGCACCAACAAAGTTGCATCCATTTTTTTTTTTTCATTAACAGAACAGTAACATGGAAAAGGTTGCTTGTTTTATGGTTTGGAGCCTTTTAGCGAAAAGCAATTTAGATAAGAACAAAACCAAAATCAATGTCCATAATGGACTTGGCTTGAAATGTAAACCACAAAAGGTGAAGAAATATGGGGGAAAATAGAAAAGGCTTTGGATATATGCTTTTGCTAAATTCACATCTCATTCTTCTTCTTTTCTTATCCCTCGATTTGATCGAATCACACTGTGCTTGAAAAGAATAGATGGATAGAGGAAGGGGTTAGAAACTGTTTGAAAATGGCATGATAAGCTATGATGTTTGAGCATTACAAGTTGGTGGTGTCATTAAGAATGACAACACCAAAAAACAAACTGGTCCTCCCATGTGGCCCTCTTGCACAAGGGCATCTTTATGTCTTTCCTTCTGCATATAAAATTCATTATGAACTGCTAATTATTTCATCCTCTACCAATTATCTGCCAGGGAATAATCCAACAGTTTTTGCAATCAAAAGTTACTTTTCTCTCTTATATATATAAGTATGTTGGGAAGATTTTTAGCCAAAAAAGTATTATATTTTAACTTTGTACCATTTTTTATTTTTCTTTTTGAAATTTGAAAATTTTCTCTCCAAAGTTTTTTTTTTTTTTTTTTTATTTTTTTTTTTTTTTTTTTAATTTCTATTTCTTGTAGTTGAACAGTGACACTGTGTGACAATGAAGCAGATCCTTGAAAGCTTGGACCCTACCATAGTATTTGACAATCAAGAGGGTCAGGGAATCTTTTTGCAAGGGCCACATCTGATACTGGGCTTGGCTAATTGCCAATCTACCATCACCCTGCTTCATGCTTACAAAGGAAATTTTGTTTCTTTGTTAAGAAAAATTGGGTAAGAGGAAGGTACTGTCCTTACAGGGTTAGGAAAAACAATCTTTAACGACAATTTACACTTTGAATTTGTATATTAAAAAAGTTAAGAATCAAACCCATTCATAATTATCACGAGCATAAAAAATTGCAAATATATGCTATAAATGTGAGAACGTAATGGTATGTTTGTTTGACTCATATCTAATTATAATAGTAATAATTGGATTGTTATTCGTAAAAGGTATTCTGCTTATGTTTTTTATTTTATTATAAGGTGAAATTTGTTAGCATGATAGGGAGAGTGTGGTTCGTGCTAATGTAACAAGTGGTTGGCGGTAGTGTGATCCACTATGACAATGAAATTAAATTTGAGCTAGGTAAAAAAAGTAGTGGTAGAGTTTATTTAAGATCTTGAATAATTATGAGATGAGTGTTTATTTAAGATCTTGAATATTATGAAATGAGTGAGAATGTGAGAATGATGGATAAGCAGTCAAATATTATATCGATAATAGATGTCTTTAGTCATATGAAAGGTAACGTGAAGAATTTTCGTTAACAAAGAACAATAGGTGAATGTATGGTGAGATTAGGAGACGGAGAATGAGCAATAATAATTAAGGAAGGAACGATGATTTTTGATGGAATCTCAAACTAGAAAATATCTTTTTTTAACCAAAATTAACTTGCTATTTGATATCTATATAACAAATGATAGATGAAACAAATTATTTTGTTCAATTTAACGATAAATTATGTGTAATACAAGACTACACATCAAGATGTTGATTTGAGTGGGTGAGTGAACATATATGATTGGTGTGAATCAGTATAGGTAATTTATCTACTTACTCTCTGATTTCTTACAAGTTGGTTCATATATCTTAGTAATTTACGTATTTTATGGAAGTAATACACAATGTCACATTCCTACATTGAAGCATAAAAGGCCCATAGCGGCTTTTTTTCCCATTTTGTAGTTTTCAATTTTAATTTTAAAAATAGGTAAAAAAAATTTATTTACTAAAATAGACAAATTTTGTCACAGGCATAATTTCTAGCTAGTTAAAATAGAAGTGACATAATGACGATTTCAATTAATGACATTTTCAATTAATGACATTAGTTAAAACTGTTTTTCTCCATCTTCAATCATTTTTTAATTATCTGATACTATGATCTTTAAGTTTAACAATTAATAAAATAAATAATAATAATATTAATTATATAATAATAAGTAACAAAACTATAACATGAATATTAAGAGATACAAATTTATTTTAAATTAAAATAAAATAACATAATGATAATAATAATAATAATATAAATAATTTTAATTAAATTCATATGAATTTAATTTAAAAAGAAATTATTATTATTGAATTTACTTATTATTAATTATTATTATTATGTTATTTTATTTTAATTTAAAAAAATAATAATAATTATTAAATTCATATGAATTATTATGATTATTATCATTATGTTATTTGTTTTAATTTAAAATAAATTTGTATGTCTTAATTTTTTTATTACAGTTTTGTTAATTACTATTATTAATTTTTTTATTAATTGTTAAAGTAATAAACATAGTGCTAAATAATTAAAAAATTATTTGTTAATTATTATTATATAATGATTATTATTATTTTTATTAATTGTTAAACCTAACAATCATAATATCAAATAATTAAAAAATAATTGCAGAAAGAGAAATAATTTTAATTAATATCATTAATTGAAATCGTCAGCATGTCACTTTTATTTTGACCAGTTTAAAATTATACATATTTAGCTGACAAAATTTGCCTATTTTGATAAATAATTTTTTTTTACCCATTTTGAGAATTAAAATTAAAAAGTACATCAAAATGAAAAAAAAATCAGCAGATAGCAAAATAGAGGGAACAAAATACCGAAAGAAGAGAATACGTGAATTTAAATAAAATATATCATTATTATTCTACTACTGTTGCTAATTGCAATACATTTATACATTTAATACTTGCAGTGACAAAAAAAAAAAAAATTGACTAAAATATTTTCTCTTAAAGTTAAGAACAATTACTTTGATTAGAAAGACTTATTCAAAACTGAAATAAAAACAAATAAAGATGTCACTTGTAGTATAAAAAAAATATCTAACATCCCTTTTTTTATTTTGGAACTACAAACTCCAATTTTTTATTTGAAGAACTCAAATTTGTTGGTTCTCTATGACCCTCTCAGGATGAGACTTTTCTAACTTTGTCAGTATCAAATCTTCCATTTTTCTCTGAAGATACACTTGGAGCCCTGTTCTAAAACATCACTGATAATATTGTTTAAGAATATTCTACTGTTATGTTTTCTTTTTTTGTGAACAACCTCAAATCCATTTGAAATATTATGTACATTTTTATAAGACTACTTTTCTCAGTCTCTTTTTTAGGGTGTTCCTGAGTTGTTGGCTTGAATCCTCTTTTGGATGCTATTTAGATCTGTTAGCACTTAAAAATGGCCATTGTCAACTTTCGCAGTAAAATATTTTCAAGTAGTTCTTTTAACTTGTGTTCTTTGAATTGTTTAGAAACAATCATTTTTCTCATCGTATACCGAATCAAATTTCTTTTTCACTTCAAGAAGAGGTGCCCAAAGTGTAACCATGTCCAGTAGTTAAGCCACTTCCAAGCCAAGTTAGTTTCTCCATGATTAATGGTGAGTCAATTTGAAGAATCTTTATAAACAAAATCCAATACATGAATGTTTGGTAGAATTACAAGATGGAGAAGGAGTACCAACGACTAAGGAAAGAACAATGATTCTTGACGGAGTCTCAGACTAGAAAACATATTTTTATAACAAAATTAACTTGCAACTTGATATCTGTATAAGAAATGATAGACTACACAAATTGTTTTGTTCAATTTAATGATAAATTATGTTTAATACAAGACTATACATCGAGGACGTTGATTCGAATGATGATTCGAATGAGTGAATGAAAATCTAAGTTAGTTTCTTTTTGATCAATGGTGGGTGATAAGTAATTTGAAGAATCTTTATAAACAAAAAACTATACATGAATGTTTGATAGAATTACGAGATAGTAAAGGAGTAACAACTAAGGAAAAAACAATGATTATTGGAGTCTCAAACTAGAAAATATTTTTTTTATAACAAATTTAACTTGCAACTTGATATTTATATAAAAAATAATAGAAAGAAAAGTTTATTTTGTTCAATTGTGAATTACTCTAAATAGATTATTTACTTTACTTACTCAAACATAAAATCGTGGTCCATTTGTGAATTAAAATGAATTAAAATACTAAAGTATCATCCATAAAGCATATCATATGTATAAATTAAAATGATTTTTGTCAGGTAGTTGTCGAAGAAGTTAAACAGGCAAATATCGAGGTGTCTGTGTCCACATCAAAGGTTAGACTTATGGGAGAGGCACTTGATACATTTATTGTGTGGCTTACACATCTCCTACAGGTCATTTCTAAAAGGCCTTAGGTATTATGATTTGTCTTAATCTTATTTAAATTCACACTTAATGTTATTTGAATTGATACATTTTGTTGATGTGTTACGGGACCGTGGGAGGAAAGATAAATCACCAGCTGATAATTTAAGTCCTAGGTCTTCACCACTTAAGTCAGAAGTGAATCCACTTCAGGAGTTGACTCGTGTATGCTACGAGTTATTTAATAATCCTCTTCAAATTCTTGGGATGCATCCATCTTTGGGGTCGACGGTGTCCCATTGTATATATCTATACAAGACATCTTGGAACTCATTAAGGGTAACCAGATGTTAAACATTACAATAATTCAGTTATGGATGATGTAAGTATACCTTTTTACATGTTATAAAATTCGAGTTATTTCATCAACAACTATTACAAATATTGATTTTAATAATGCAGGTACGTAAATAATTTAGTTTATAGCTCAGGGAATTCCGATTTTATGGTTTTCCTGAACCACAAAGTTTATAGAGGTTTGGAAATAAAAAGATTGACACTCAGCAGTATATTCAAATATGGATTTCTGAATCTAGAAAGAGAATTTACTTTGCCCCTATTATCTATGTGTAAGTTTCAAATATTTATATTTTGATTTTAAGTAATGTTAACAATATGAGATTCTGTAATGTTGTTATTTTAGGTCTCATTGACAACTGATTATTGTGTGTCCCGTGGAAAACACAATTGTTTGGTTTTGTTTTTTGCATCGAAAAACATCTACAGATATGAAACAAATAGTACAAAGGTATCATTTAATTAACTTTAAATAATATATATCACTCTTTTTTTTTTTTACATATGCAATTTACTAAACATTTTGGATTTTAGTGCAATAAATATGTGTAATGTTCTTGGAGGAAGATCTACATCCACATCTCAAAACCTCCATTGGATATATCCTAAAGTATTTAATTCTAAAGTAAGTTTATTAAAATTAGCATTTGATGATTAAACTTTAATGAAAGTGCAATAAGCAACAACGAAGTTGGAAATGTGGATATTACATCATGTACTGGATGAGAATCATAACACGAGCTGGTATCACCGATTCTTGGCAGGTAAGAACATATCTTAAGTTTGTAGATATGTCAAATGTTTTTCAAGTTTTACTGCTCTATAACACATGTACATTTATTTCAGGTTTTTTAATACTCAAAGCCATTGGATAAGGAAACAATACAAGATCTTCAAAGGGAATGGACAAGATATTTTCTCTAACTTAAAAGTAGTATGTAGATTAGTGTAGATTAGAAGTGTAAATATTGTATTTATGTAGATTAGTGTAAATATTTAATTACATATGTATTATACTGCAATTGTAATATGATAATTGAATTCTGAAATGTATTCTAACTGTTGGATTCTGAACTATTATGTAGGGGGCTAATAGATAGTTCATATTGTATGTTTAAAAAAAAAACATATACACCACGTCGGTTATGGCCAAAATTGACATGGTAAATAATGCACACGTTGATTTTGACCATAACCGACATGATGTTCCATGTAAAATAATTACAAGAAAAATCACCATGTCGGTTATGGGACACAACCGATGTGGTGTGTCATTACACCACGTCAGTTTTGGCCAAAACCGACGTGGTGTCCACATTTCAATTTTGAAATGTGGAACAAACACCACGTCGGTTTTGACCAAATAATCGATGTGGTGTTGCCTTTTCAACAATCCTATAAACTACTTTTGAAATGGGTCTTTGACGTTGGTGCCTAGTTTAAACCTATATGACGTCGGTTGAAAAACTGATGTTATGTTTGAAAACTTTCAAACATACTTTTAATAACTATAATGTGACTATAGTTATTAAAAGAAAGTTGTTAAAGGATATTTAGATAACATCACTCCATTACTAATAATACCATATATGAATTAAAGAGGTTAAAGGATATGTTATTCAAAATTATACCATATGTGAATTAAAGTGGTTAAAAGATATTTTATCCAAATTTTAGTGTGTTTCACCATTCATAATGTAACTTTATTTGTGATAAGGTTTTTAAAAATAATATTCAACCTCTTGTGCCCCAATTATATTTATTAAAGTTCTTGAAACAAAGTAGTTCTTGGTTTTGTAAATTGAGGATCCAAAACTTTAATTAAAGAAGTTGGATTCTGATAGGCAATATATATTTTTAACTTTATTATTTAGGAATATTGGTTAGAATAATATCATTTGTATAGATACATATTTGTTCTCTGGTCAAATGTTTCAAGAGAAAAACTCCATATGAAGAAAAAGGATAAAACTGGACTAGAAATATAAAGGCACAAAACTTGGAACACTTGTTCCTCTACTTGAATATTAGAGGATATAATGAATTCCAATCTGTTACTGCTAAAGCTAAATCACATAGTCGCTACATAATTAATTCTAATAAAGCTTTAGAAAAGCAGTTACCATTCTTCAACATGACTGACCAACTGACAACAAAGAGGTTCCAATTCTAACACATATTTTCTACCTAGCTAAGAATTGTGTTAATCATAGTTCCTAGCCTCTCTGAAAGTTAGAATAGAAGAGCACAACAAGCTTTGGATCACTGACATGATACTCACCTTTAACAAATTAGTTGCAGATATTCCAAGATCAACAGGGACCCTATAATAGCTCAAACACGTGAACATTATTATTCTCGGATAACATCAACTCAGATATTGAAGAGGTAACCTTTAGTTAGCTTCTAAGCAATGCAATACCTTCAATCTCTCATAAAAAATGGATTCTCTATAGTCATACCCTTAAGTCATGATCTAATTGTTCTTCCTCTAATTTAGTACCAGTCCTTATTGTTTAATAGTGAGTTTGGAAAATCACGATTGAGATAGCTTCTGAAAAGCAGGTTCATATGTGAACAAACACACCTGAACTGAAAAAAAAAACAAAGGAAATAGGTGCTGCCATATCCTAATTTTTTTTTTCTTTTCAAGTCACAGAAGCTTGAGCAAACAAAATTATTCGGTACCCTCTTAGAAGATTAGGCATATATGGAAGTGGAAATAAAAGTACACTAAGGAACACAAAATTTGGCAATTGTCAGCACTGTGATTAATCAAAGTCTACAAAATGATTGTCACAACATACAAGTAATGTTTCAGTACTACTATACAATATGATCACAGAAATCTCAACTCTCATCTTCCATGAGACTAAGCTTGATTCCTTGAATCGAAAGAAAAGAAAAAAACCTTTCTTATTGGTCTTAAGCTATCTAATTGGGACCCCAGCAACTTAAGTACATCACTTTCCTCAAAGACTCTTCTGATTGTTTTGTGCTCTCTTCTCTCAGTCTTGTGGAGACCATAGTAGAAGAAGTGGAAGAAAGCCTCTTAGCCTGAGAGAATGAACCAACATGGGTTTTGAGATGGTGTTGAGCTGATCTGAAAGCATGGTTCCACCTACAGATACCCTGGTCTTTCAAGGCCTCCACAACTCCAACACTAGCTGCCACACTCCATGCTCTGATTGTTGAACTCATCTTTTGATGTTCTAGAAATTCTTAGACGATGGTTGGTTTTTACTTGAATGAATGAGGATATGAAACTAAGTTGATGTTTATATAGAAAGAAAGAAGCACATGGGAATACCAAACCAGGGGAAGTAAACTGGTGGTTTTAGCAAACACAGTGGGCTATAATTCATGCATCCTCGATTATAGGGAACACGTGTAATGACGCTGACGTGAAAAAAAACCATAAATTCCAGCATGTTAGCTTTTCTTTTTATATATATTTTTGAGAAAAGTTTGGCGTACACCATTAAGTGTGTGCGTGCACCAACCCAACACCTTAGGTGCCATTATTATATGAGTTGGCCTTGTTGCATTGACAGAAAAAATATTATCATCTCGGTATTATCATAAAATATTATACGATTCAAAGTAATACGTTCATAAATAGTAAATATAAATTTTTAGTGTATTAATATATGTCAAGTCCGGTCAAAACCGAATAATATCTTTTAAAGATAAGCAAATATGCGAATAGAAAAAAATGGAAAAAAATATAATTAAATAAGAGTTTTATTAAAATAAAATATATGTTTCTATTAAAACTTTTTTTTAGCATGGAATCGACAATTATCAACTTAGAGTGATCACTTTTTTTTAATATATTTTGTTTAAAACTAAATATTTAATGTTAGTATCATTACTTCAACATCTTAATCTTATCATAAACAATCTAGTAAAGATCATAATACATCTTTGATAACCTATAGATATCGTTTACAATTCTAAGTTCAAACATCAAATTTTTCAAGCACAGACCGTGTGAGATAGGAATAAATGAACTCGACCTTCAAAGTGAAAGTAGTAATTAAGGCTTGTTCTGCACTTCTCCATGATATAGTTCACTAATGTAAAAGTGTAACCAGATGTTGATAGAGTTAACTATAAGTATGAATCAGAGTAACCTATTACCTCAAAATTACCACTTCATTTACACATAAACATGTAGTTTTCTATTCCTTGAAGATATCTCCATACTTTTCTTGTATCTTCTTAATGGTCAACAGTACTTTGTTATCTTCTAAATATTCAAATTGCAAATGCAATGCTAAATGTAATGCAAACCTAAGTATACATAAGGCTTCAAAAACTGAAGCATATGAAATATTTTTTACATGTTCTTGTTTAAGATTATTTTCGAACACTGACTTAATTCTAATTTATCACCCTTCATAACGAGAGTCATATTTGTTGAATAATTTTTTATATTAAACCATTCTAAACTTTGTTGATTTAGGTCTTTTAAGATAATTTCTGATTTTTTTTCTGTGAATCATAATGCCTCTGACATAAGGTGTCTATTCATATTCTTTATACCAAAATCTTTTTAAAGAAATTATTTTATGTCATAGTTGCAACTAAAATGACATATCCACATATAAAACAAGAAAATGTTTTTCTCCCACTAACCTTCTCGTACACACACTACTAATACATTATGTTTTCTTCAAAATCAAATGAAGTAATAACTTTATGCAATTTTAAATACTATTTATGAGAGGTTTATTTGAATTAATATATGGATTATTTATATTGCATACTAAATTCTCACTATTATTAAACAATGTTACCAATGTTTGTGTCCATGGTCAGTGGTTAAAAAAGATTGATAATAGTATTTAGGGGAAAGTAAAGTTTTAGGAGGAGGTAAAGGTTACACAATTTGGAGGAAAGTGTAATTTTAAGGGAGGGGTGAAAATTATATGAAAAATAAAATGTATAAAGTATAAAAGTTATATAAGATATGGACTGATTTAGTCATTATTTTTTGTCACTAAATATTTGGTTCAATTTCGGTTATTAAATTAATAAAATAATTTTAATTTCTGATTTGTGACTATTTGTTTCAGTGGTCTCAATTTCTATTAACCAATCTTTTAGTAGTGAAATATTATATGGATAATAGTTACAAGTGTCTCTAATCACATGATACACAATTTGAAGAATCTTTGTAAACAAAAAATAATACATTAGTGTTTAATGGAATTATGAGATGGAAAATGAACAATAGCAACCAAGAAAGGAATACTAATTTTTTATTGAGTTTCAGACTAAAAGATATTCTTTTCGTACCAAAATTAACTTGCAACTTGATATTTATATAACAAATAAAAAATTAAATAAATTATTTTGTTTAATTTAATAATAAATTATGTATAATACGTGATATCTATATATCAAATAATAAATGAAGCAAATTATTTTGTTCAATTTAATAATAAATTATGTGTAATTCGACATCAAGAATAAATTATGTATAATACTACTCTTAATAATAGATGAAACAAATTGTTTTGTTTAATTTATTATTAAATTATGTGTAACACGACTATACAATGAGAATATTGATTTAGTTAGTGACTAAGTTTATAGAGCTTGTGTGAATCAAAGTATGTGAATCAAAATTACCCACATTGATTCCTATATATTGGTACTTATTCAAGGAAAACTAAAAAAAGTTTATACTCCTATGCTGAAGGATAACATTACTCCATTAAACACATGTGAATTAAAGTATCCAAACTTAAGTGTGTTTCTACATCACCCAATACAAATTTATAGTCAAATCATATTGTAACTTAATTCGTGATAAGTTATATTAGCAATGAATAAGTTGTAATTGGAGTCTGATAGTCAATATATATTTTTAACTTCATTATTTTAGGAATATTTGTTAGCATAATATCATTTGTATAAATACATATTGATTCTCTGGTCAAATATTTTAAGAGAAAAACTTCATATAAAGAAAAAGTATAAAACTGGACTAGAAACATAAATTCACAATACTTGTAAAACTTGTTCCTCTACTTGAATATACAGGACATATGTTAAATATTTGTTTTTGAAATTGTATTTTGATTTGTTTCAGTTTCTGAATATGCTTTTAATCAGAATAATTGTTCCTAATTGTTTTTTAGACATTAGGATTTCAATTTTTTATAACTGCTCCTAGATTTTAAGGAGAGTAATTTCAGTTATATATTTTTCCTTTCTGCAAGCATTATAAATGTAAGTTGTTTATGGTTCAGAAAAATAAGAAGAAATAACAATATATTTCTCTTCATACATCTTTGTTTAATTTCGTTCATTTTATTATTTTATATCCTCCTATTCTGTAAAACCAACAATTGGTATCAGAGCTCTTAGTTCTTAAGGGTCTGTGTGTGAGACTATGAAGAAAAAAACAACAGAGGGTAAACAGTGAGGAGCCTTTCACGAAAAAAAAAAAACTTCACCCATGGTCAGAAATTTCAGGGCAGCACCTCCAGTTTTCTCTGGAGAAAACTATCAAATATGGTATGTCAAAATGAAGTCTTATCTAGAAGCGAGTGGTTTGTGGGATGCTGTGATGTCTGAAATCCAGCTGCTACAAGAAGATCCAACTTAGCTCAAATAAAAAATTATAATGATGAAGCAATAAGAAGATCGAAGGCCATGACCTGTATTCACTCTATTGTTTCTAATGTTGTATTCACTAGAATTATGCCTGTGAAACAACTAAAAAAGCTTGGGACACTCTTCAAGAGACGTTTCAAGAGAATGAAAGAACTCGGTAGATGCAAGTTCTCAATCTTAAAAAAGAATTTGAGATGCTGAGAATGAAGGAGGCCAAGACCATCAAAAAATATTTTGATAGGCTCTTCGCAGTGGTCAATAAGATCCAACTTTTACGTGAAGATTTACCTGATAGAAGGATCATAGAAAAAATATTGGTGAGTCTCCCAGAGAGGTTTAAGCAAAGATCCCATCACTTGAAGACTCAAGAGATCTCACAATGATTTCACTAACGAAGTTGATGAACTCTTTACAAACCCAAAAGCAGAGAAGAATGTTGAAAGAAGAGTCGAGTACTGAAGGAGCTTTTCTAGCAAAATAACAGTCGAGTTACAAAGCAAAGAAGAAAGGTTGGAAAAATAAGAAGAAAAGTGATGAAGGTGACAATGACGAGAAGGAGAAGTACTCAGCATGTCAACACTACAAAAAAAATCCTCATCCACATTGGAGATGTTGGTAGAGACCCGATGTGGTATGTAGGTCCTGCAATCAAAAGGGTCATGTGGAGAAGGTATGCAAAAGAAAGCAACAAGGGGCGCAAATTACTCAAGAGACCAATGACGAAAAGGAGGAGTATCTTTTTGTGGTGACTTGCTTTGCTAGTGACATCACTAGTGAAACATGGTTTTATTGATAGTGGATGCACTCATCACATGACACATGATAAAGGAATGTTTGTAAAGTTGGACATAACCCACTCTCGAAAGTCAGAATTGGGAAATGAGACTATATTGAGGTCAAAGACATAGGTGATATTGCCATTGATTTTGGCTCAGGTATAAGAATAATCAATGATGTTCTATATGTCCCCGAAATTGATCAAAATTTGCTAAGTGTTGGACAACTTTTAGAGAAAGACTATGTTGTGGTGTTAAAGGATAAAACCTATGAAATTTTTTATATTATTGGCACTAAGCTATTGTCAGTTAAGATGAAGGGCAAAAGTTTCTCGACAAACATACAAACAGCATAACTTACTTCTCTACGGCTGAGTTAGGACAGATTTGGCACAAAAGGTTAGGACATGTTCATTACTCTACACTTAATTTTATGCATAAAAATGAGTTAGTGCAAAGCCTACCTTTTGTTAAAATTGAAGACGAAATATGTGGAGTATGTCAATTCAGGAAGTAGTCCAGGAAGCCTTTTCCTCATAAAAAAGACTTTCCAGCAGAAACAATATTGCAACTCATTTATATTGATGTCTGTGGACCAATGAAGACTGAATCATTCAATAGTAGTAAGTATTACATACTTTTCATTGATGATTTTAGTAGGTTTTGTTAGGTATACTTTATGCGGCAAAAATCTGAAGTGACAAGTATTTTCAAAACATTTAAAAAATGGGTTGAGAATCAGTGTGACATAAAGATTAAGGTGATTAGATCAGATAATGGTACTCAATATACATTTGATAAATTTAAAGAGTTCTGTATAGATGTAGGGATTGAGCATCAGTTTACAACTGTCTACACTCCACAACAAAATGGTGTGAGTGAAAGAAAAAACATAACCATTATGGAGATGGCAAGGTGTCTCTTGTTTGAAAAGAAATTGCCCAATAAATTTTGGGCTAAAGTTGTAAATACTGCCACTTATTGAACAGATTGCCAACCAGAACAATGAAGAATATGACTCCATTTGAAGCTTGGAAAGGATACAAGCCTTCGGTACAACATCTAAGAGTATTCAGATGCATATGCTATTATCATGTACCCAAGGAAAAAAAGATCAAAGCTTGATCAAAAAGATGAAGTTGGGATTCTAGTGGGATATAACAACAGCACCAAAGGATACAAAACTTATCAACCCTTGACAGGTGAATTGATAGTAAGCAAAACTGTCAGCTTCAATGAATCTGCTGCTTGAAATTGGGAGAAAGTAGAAAAGAAGGAGATTAAAGGCCTTAATGTTGTTCCAAAAATATCTGAACAGAAAGGTTCTGATGAAAATGGGGATGATCATCCAGTGAAAGGTACTAAATCCCTATTTGACATATATCAAAGATGTAATGTGATTGTTCTTGAGCCTATAGATTACGAAGATGCTGCAAGGGATGCAAACTGGGTTGCAGAAATGGAGGCAGAGATAAAAATGATTGAGAAAAATAAGACATGGTGTCTAGTGGACAAGTCATCCAACAAGAAGACTATTGGTGTTAAGTGGGTTTTTAAAATCAAGTATAATGTTGATAGCTCTATTAACAGGTACAAAACATGACTAGTGGTGAAAGGATATGCTCAACATTTTGAAGTAGATTTTTTGATACCTTTGTACCAATAGCCAGACTTGACATAATCAGGATGGTGCTTGCATTTTTGCTCACAAAAAGTAGAAAGTGTATCAACTTGATTTTAGAAGAGAAAATCTATGTAGAACAACCTGAAGGGTTTATTGCAAAAGGGGGAGAAAATAAAGTCTTACGACTAAAAAAGGGTTTGTATGGCCTTAAACAGGCACCGAGAGCCTGATACAGTAGGATTGATGATTTCCTTTTGAAGATAGGATTCATTAAGAGTTTGAGTTGACACTGTATCTAAGGGTCCAAAACTATGATATAATAATTATCTCATTGTATGTTGATGATTTGTCTGTGACAGGAAGCAACTTTGATCTTGTCAAGCAATTCAAAGACCAGATGTTGGAAATCTTTTAGATGACAGATTTGGAAGAGATGTCTTATTTGTTAGGAACAGAGATATATCAAACCACAAAAGGTATCTTCATTGGACAATAAAAATATGCAAGAGGAGTGCTGAAGAAATTTGGTATGGATGAAATTTTGTATGAATGACTGCAAAATGACAAGCACTCCACTGATGCATAATGAAAAACTTTGCAAGGATGATGGTGCAAATAAAGTCAATGAACAACTCTACAGAAGCTTAATAGGTTGCTTGATGTACCTCACAACAACAAGACCTGATATCCTGTATGTAGTAAGTCTATTATCTAGATTTATGCATTGTGCAAGTGAACTACACTTCAAAGCGACGAAAAGAGTGCTGAGATACGTCAGAGGAATAACAAATTTTAGAGTCATGTTTAGGAGATCAGAAGAAGTAATTCTGCATAAATTTTCTAACAGTGACTAGGCAGGTTCTTGTGATGATATGAAAAGTACTTCAGGTTATTTATTTAGTCTTGGTTCTGGTTATTTTTCTTGGAATTCAAAGAAGCAAGAAATGTGGCTCAATCCACAACTAAAGCAGAATATATAACAGTTGTTGCTATTGATCAAGCTTTATGGATTAGAAAAATATTGACATATTTAAAGTTTAATCAAAAGGATGAAACTGTTATCAATGTTGATAATTAAGTAGACATTGCAATCTCCAACAATCATATACTAGTAAGCCAAATTATTTTAATATCAAATACTATTTTCTAAGAAAAGTTCAATGTAGCAAGAAAGTTGTCTTAGTTCATTGCACGACTAAAGATTAATTAGCTTCCAAAATGTAGATTTGAAGACTTAAAAGACAAAAAATTGGAGTGTTAGATATTTATTTTTGAAACTTCATATTGATATGTTTCAATTTTTAAATATGTCTTTAATTAGAATAATTGTTCCTAATTGTTTCTTAGAAATTAAGATTTTAAATTTTTATAATTGTTCCTAAACTTTTAAAAAAAATAATTTCAGTAATTTTTATAAATATTATATGGGATTTCAATTTTTATTTCTATAAATATTATATTTTTTATAACTGTTCTTAAATTTTAAGAAAGATAATTCCAGAAAAATAATTTCAGTTCTATAAGTATTATAAATAAATTAAGTTGTTCATGATTCGGAAAAAAAACAACAAAGAAAAATAATTTCAGAAAAATAATTTCAGTTCTATAAGTATTGTAAATAAATTAAGTTGTTCATGACTCAGAAAAAAAAATAACAATATATAATTTCAGTTCTATAAGCATTATAAATAAATTAAGTTATTCATGATTCAAAAAAAAAAAACAATATATTTCATTTATTTTATTATTTTATATCCTCTGTAAAATCAACAACCTTAATCTTTTGTTCAATTTCGTTTGTTTTATTATTTTATATCCTCTTATTACGTAAAACCAACAACCACTAGGACAAAATACACATTTAACGTCTGCGTTCAATGACGGTTAAAAGTAAAAACGACTTTGTTAAAAATGCGGTGACATTTTTATAAATAAATGAACAACATAACTTTGGTTAAAGATAAAAACTGTCATTGAATTTCCACTTAAGATTTAAAATTAAAAAATTTAAAATTTTAAAATGGCGCTGAAGCACCACGTCCGTTAGGAGCTCCTAACCGACGTGGTGCAGTCTCACATGACGTCGGTTTTGACCACTAAACCGACGTCATGGTGACTATGTTGCTGAAATGAATTAGAGGGGTAAAATTAGGGTATGCACAACATCGGTCCTAGGCTTCTAACCGACATTGTGGGGATTTCAGATGATGCACCACGTCGGTTAGGAGCCCAGAACCGACGTGGTGCTCCCAGTTTTATTTCTCAATTCCATATTTCATCAACTTATGATATTACTAGCATTGATTTTCATAATGCAAGTACATAAATGATTTAGTTTATAGCACAGGGAATCCAGACATTGGATTACTTGAGCCTCAAAGTTTACAGAAGTCTGGTAATAAAAAGATTGCTAATCAGACCTATATACAAAACTGGATATCAGAATTGAGGAAGAGGATTTACTTTGCCCCCATTATCTATCAGTAAGTTTCAAATCTTTATATTTTGATCTTAAGTAATTTGAGAATATTAGATTAATAATACATTTTTTATTTTAGGTCCCATTGGCAGCTTATGCTTTGTGTCCTACAAACAACACAATTGTTTGTTTTTGTTCATTGCATAGGAAGGCATCGAACGATATGAAACAAATTTTACAAAGGTATCATTTAATTAACTTTAAGTAATATATATATATATATATCTATATATATATATTTATATATATATTTATATATATATATATATCATTTTTTATGTACAAATAAGCAATTTACTAAACAATTGTGATTTTAGTGCTATGAATGTATTTTAGTGCTATGAATGTATGTAATGTTTTTCTGAGGAAGATCCACATCCACAACCCAAAACCTCCAATGGATATATCCTAAAGTATTGAATTCTAAATTTATTTAACTTTATTAAAATTAGCATTATTCAAGTTTTTGATAATTCAAATTTAATGAAAGTGCAATAAGCAACAAGGAGGTTGGGAATGTGAATACTACGTTATGCAATGGATGAGAATCATTGCAAGGGCTGGGATCATAGATTCTTGGGAGCATGTAAGAATTTGTCTTATAAGTTTTTAAATATGTCAAATGTTTGTCAAGTTTAAAGTTCTAACATTAAAGCTTATTATTCAATTCAGGTTTTTCATGATACACAGCCATTGGACAAGCAAGATATAGAAGAGCTTAAAAAAGAATGGGCAAAGTATTTTCTGAAAGTTAGAAGTAGATAGTTTAAATTAAAAATAGTTTCATTGTAAATTATAAATACTTTATTGTAAATTAGAAGTAGTTTTATTGTACATTAGTGTACATAAAATATGAATTGCATTTCTATATAATTAGAAGTAGTTTTGTAAATGAATTCTATCTAGATTGTGTACTGATACAGGGAGGTAATAGCTAATCCAAAACTAAATTTAAAGAAAAAAACCAACACAACGTTGGTTATGGTCAAATCTGACATGGTGATGCATCTGAAATTTAAAAACAGATGCATCACAATGTCGGTTAAGGCACAAAACAACGTTATATAAGGATCACAATGTCAGTTGGAGCCTTTTAACCGATGTTGTGATGCATTTGTTTTCAAATTTCAAATGCATCACCACATCGGTTAAAAGGCTCCAACCGATGTTGTGATTCTTACACAACGTCATTTTGTGCCTTAATCATTTTGTGCCTTAACCGACGTGACTTGATACCTAGTTATGGAAGTAATTCAGTAACCGACACTACTACATCAATTTTGTTAACCTACATCATGATGAACATTTCCAGGATCAACGTCGTTGATCCAATAACCAACGAGAAATGTCTCTCAGACCAACGTCATTGATCCAGTAACCGACGACCAACATCATTGATCCAGAAACCGACGACCAACGTCATTGATACAGAAACCCACGAGAAATGTGTCCCAGACCCCTTTTTTGTACCAGTGAACAATCTTTTTACTACTAAAGCTAAATCAGATACTAGCATACATAATTAATTCTAATAAAGCTTTAAAAATGCAGTTACATTCTTCTACATGACTGACCAAGTGACAACAAAGACTGACCAAGTGACAACAAAGAGGTTCGAATTCTAACTACATATTTTCTGCCTAGCTAAGATTGTGTTAATCATAGTTCCTAGCCTCTCTGAAAGTTAGAATAGAAGAGCACAACAAGCTTTGGATCACTAACATGATAGTCACCTTTAACAAATTAGTTGCGGATATTCCAATATCAACAGGGACCCTATAATAGCTTAAACACGCGAACATTATTGTTCTCAGATAACATCAACTCAGATATTGAAGTGCATGAAGAGACTTCAGTAGCCTTTAATTAGCTTTTAAGCAGTGCAATACCCTCAATCTCTCAAAATGGATTCTCTATAGTCATTCCCTTGAGTCATGATCTAATTGACCTTCCTCTAATTTAGTACCAGTCCTTAATGTTTAATAGTGAGTTGGAAAAAAATCACGATTGAGATAGCTTCTGAAAAGCAGGTTCATATGTGAACAATCACACCTAAACTGAAAAAAAAAAACAAAAGAAATCGGTGCTGCCATATCCTAATTTTTTTTTTTTTTCAAGTCACAGAAGCTTGAGCAAACAAAATTATTTGCTACCCTCTTAGAATTATTAGGCATATACGGAAGTGGAAATAAAAGCACACTAAGGAACACAAATAAAATTTGGCAATTGTCAGCACTGTGATTAATCAAAGTCTACAAAATGATTGTCACAACATACAAGTAATGTCTCAGTACTACTATACAATATGATCACAGAAATCTCAACTCATTTTCAATTGAGACTAAGCTTGATTCCTTGAACCGAAAGAGAAAAAAAAAACCTTTCTTATTGGTCTTAAGCTATCTAATTGGGACCCCAGCAGCTTAAGTACATCACTTTCCTCAAAGACTCTTCTGATTGTTTTGTGCTCTCTTCTTTCAGTCTTGTGGAGACCATAGAAGAAGTGGAAGAAAGCCTCTTAGCCTGAGAGAATGAACCAACATGGGTTTTGAGATGGTGTTGAGCTGATCTTAAAGCATGGTTCCACCTACAGATACCCTGATCTTTCAAAGCCTCCACAACTCCAACACTAGCTGCCACACTCCATGCTCTAATTGTTGAACTCATCTTGTGATGATCTTGAAATTCTTCTAAGACTTGGTTGGTTTTTAGTTGAATGAATGAGGATATGAAACGAAGTTGATGTTTATATAGAAAGAAAGAAGCACATGGGAATACCAAACCAGGGGAAGTAAACTAGTGGTTTTAGCAAACACAGTGGGCTATAATTCATGCATCCTCGATTGTAGGGAACACGTGTAATGAAGTTGACGTGACATTGATGAAGAAATCAAAGATAAGTTCCAGCATGTTAGCTTTTTGTTTTTAGAATATTTTGAGAAAAGTTTGGCGTACACCAACACCATTAGGTGTCATTATTATAGGAGTTGGCCTTGTTGCATTGACAGAAAAAAATATTATCATCTCGGTAGTAGTGAGTTGAAATAGAAGTTAAAAAAAATGTATCACGTAAATTTTAAATAGAACCAAACGTGTAGTGTTCCTTAAAAAAATCTATCATTTGAGATCAATTATAACCAAAAGACTAAATATATGATACAAAGTAATACGTCCATAAATAGGAAATATATTTTTAATGTATTAAAATAAGTCAAGTCTTTCAATTTATTTTTTAATAAATAAACCATATGTTTATTTTAGGTCAAAACTATATGATATTTTTTAAAGATAAGCAAATATGTGAATAGAAATAAATGAAAAATATGAATTAAATAAGAGTTTTATTAAAACAATAAATATCACATTTGGAAACTTGATCATATTTATTTTTAATTTTTTTATAGGATCAATAATTATCAACTTAGTCAATATGTATTTAGTAATCACTTTCAACATATTTTCTTATAATTAAATATTTAATATTAATGTGTTTACTTTGAAATCTTAATCTTATCGATATCACATTACAATTTCAATGATCTAAAAATAAAGTCTACAATTTTAAGTTCAAACATAAAAGTATACATAATGTGAGACAGCTTTAAAATAATAAATAAACTCTCACATCTATAATGAAAATAGTAATTAAGGTTTGTTTTACACTTTCTTTTAGTGACTAGCATAAAAATGTAACTAGATATTGATTTTTTATATTAATAAAGTTAATTAAGTATGAGAATATTCTATTACTTTAAAATCACTGATTCATCTATACATAAACATGTAGCTTTTTATTCCTTGAAGATATCTTCCTACTTTCTTGTATCTTCTTAGTGGTCAATGTCTTACTTTGATATTTTCTAAAAATTCAAAATAAAAATGCAATGTTAAGTCTGATGTAAATTTTTATGTGTTCCTTTTTAAGCTTATTTTCTAAGTAGTAACTCAATTTCAAGTTATCATCCTTCACAATGAGAGTCTGACTCGATGAATAAATTTTTTGTGTTAAATCATTCTAAAACTTTGTTGATTTAAGTCTTTTAAAATAACCTCAAGATTTTTCTCTGTGAATCATAATGCCTTTGACAAAAAGTTATCTCGTTCATATCCTTTATATCAAAAAATTTTTAGAGTAACTATCTTGTATAGATAATTTTTTATTAGCTGCAACCAAAATAATATCCACAAATAAAACAAGAAAATAAATCTTTCTTCCACTAATCTTCTTGTACATACACTAATACATGATGTTTTCTCCAAACTCAAATGAAGTGTTAACTTTTTTGAAATTTTAAATACTATTGTTGAGAGATTTATTTTAATCAATATATTAATTATTTATATTGCATACTAAGTTCTCACTATTACTAAATAAGAATCTTTTAGGTTTTCACATAAATGTCTTTCTCTAAATCACCACCATTAAAGAATAATGTCGTTTTCACATTCATTTGATATAATTTAAAATCAAAATAATAATCTTTCTTATTGGATAAAGAAGAAAATGTCTAATTCCTTCTCTTATGAACCCTTTGGAAATAAGTCGTGTCTTATATCTCCCACTTTTACCTTATGAATTTTTTTATCTTAAAGACTCATGTACATCCAATGCTTTTTACAATTTCGAACAACTTAACAAAATTCCAAATCGGATAGATACCATCCATCTCATCTTTTGCACATCTTAAATCTTGCTTCCTAAATAGATTCATTGTTCACTGCCCATTGGTCTCATCGTTAACTTTTTCATATCTTATAAAGTATTACAAACATGAGTTGTACCAAAAATAATTCACCATTTATTATAAGTAATACTAATCATATTAAATTCATAACAAATAAAAACAAAATGAATAATTCTTTTTTTATACAATTTTAAAACTTAAAATAATCATTATTCAGCCTCCCTTTCTTTCTTTAAAAAAATAATTAGACTCCATCTTATAACTGTGTGACTTTTTTCTTGTGATTAACTTAATTCTTTTTATTCTTTTCTAGAAATAGTCAAGTTCATTCTCTCGTCTATTTGGTCTTTCTTATTTTTAAACACACATAATCAATAATTTATTAATAAATCATGTATTTTATAAGAGATTTTGAAGGAGACGTATTAATAAAGTAGAAAACATAAAATATACTGTAATAAAAAAAGGTCAAATAAAATAAACTTTAAGAATTTTAATTGATTTATAATATCTCTTATATATATCATACACTTAAAGATATTCACAAATCAGTTAAAAAAATACATGTTTACCGTCGTATTTTGATATTAAAATAAATGTCATATTTTATTAAGAACCATGTCTTGATTTTTGATTCTAATGACTGGTCTTGTGGGTTAAGTTTTACTCAATTAGACTTTTTTTTTTTATATAACATTATATCAAAACTATTAAATTGTTGTTTTTTTTTTCAATTCATGTGGGATACTAAAAAGTACAAGTCAATATTTTTTATAATTAACTGTATAAATATGAGAAATTAGTTAAATAGATCTGATAACCTATCATTTCAAATTAATTACAATTAATATATTTAATGCGATTTTGAAACTTAATATATAAATCTAATCAGTTAAAGTTAAATGGACTACTCTCTAATTATTTTTATTTATCAGTAATCATTAATTTTAATAAAGAGATAAACATTTTCATTAATATCAAACAAAACGGATAATAACACAAAATTGCGACAAAATAGGAAAATGTAAGGTGGAGCCGAGACATGCTCTAATACCAATGTAACATGTATAAGGGGAAGCAAAAAAATAAAAAAAAATAAGAAGTAACCGACCTCGTGCTATCTCTATTTGTGTTATCAAAGTAGATGCTCTTAGGTTGAAAATCCCCATCTCAAATGACGTTCATATTTTATTCTATTTGAATCTATTGCTTCAAAATTTTATAATTTACTATATATGTCTCTCTCTATATGATAATAATAATTATTAATTTTTTATTTTAATTATTTTTACTTATTCAGTGTCCTAGATCCGTGACCAAAATTACTTGGTTGTAAATTGTCGGTCGTGTAGACAATATAAATTTTCCTAACTTTAAATATCTTACAGCACTTTGAATATAATTGCAGTATACATATATATATATATATATATATATATATATATATATAGAGAGAGAGAGAGAGAGAGAGAGAGAGAGAGGGAGAGAATGAAAAATCTAATTATGAGCATTTTTAGAACTACAAGGATTTAGTTGACTAATTTGATCATGAGACATGATATGTAGCTATGCTGCATTACTTTCAGTTCTAATCAATAAAACGACTTAGACACAGATGGGAAGGTGTTGTGACTATATACACAAGACAACAGTATTTCCAATTCTAAAAAAGGATTTTGCAGTTGCCATTTATCATAATTAAATGACATCTATCACTGATAAAAGACATACGATACAAAACTTTTCTTTACGTATAAGGTAAATTGTTAGAGAAAAACTGGGATATTTGATGAAAACCAACGAAGAGATATGTTAGATATAAAGAGTTTATAGAAACACATGCTGAATATTTGGAAAATACCAGTGGCAGGTGAAGCCAGTGGTTTTTGCTTTGGTGGGGACTAAACAAAAGTAGTCAATTATTGATACTGCAGAAGGATCCACCTCCTTTGTTGGGACATGTCAGTGTCAATTGACTTAATTGCGACCTAGTTGCAATGCAAAGACCAACATAGACTCTGGTTTCTCTAATCACCAGTAGACAGTCCCGCACACGGTTTGCATCTTATGACATCAAATCAAGGACAATTTTTTTAATAGTTTATGAGAAAATTAATCAGATGTATACCTGGTTATTGGGAGGGAATGATTGAATTGCTTGTTTTGTGCTTAACCTTTTTTTTTAAGGCATTAAAATAACTCCACTCTATATAGTCTGTATTCAAAGAATGAACTAGGAATTATATAATTGCTTTTGAAATAACTCTTAAATATCTACAGTGAAGTTTATGTGAGATTGTAGTTAGTTTTATTTTAATAAATGAGTGCTGGCTATATACTAAAACACAACAGGTATCTCAATACAAACACCAGAAAGCATTCTACTGAAACAAAGTCCAGTGTTGAGTTTTGCCTGTAACAAAGTTATATTGCTAATGTCTATCACCAATTGAATGCTAATCTTCTTCGCATATACCATTTACTTAGAATTATAATTGCATAGCCATGAAGAGCTGAAGAGACTTCAGTGGATATATTACATGATGATACTCACCTTTCTTAACAATTGAGTTGTGATATTCCAATATCAATACAGACCCAATAGCTCAACTATATTAATTATATTGTTCTTCTATGAAAATCAACCCAGATATTGAAATATTTTACCCCTATCTCCTCATTTTTTCCTTCTTGAATCAAAAAGTTTTAGTTTACTAATTTCAATACGGACTGATTTTTAACCTCATAGAAAGAATCACGGAAGAGGTGGAAAACTAAAGAAGACATAAAACTTGGCAATCCTCAACCATCAACACTTTGATTTATTATAATTTACATACTGATTGTCACATCAGAAGCAGATCTTTCAGTTTTCAGTAATTTACAATATGACCCCAGAAATCTCAACCCTCATCTTCCTTTGAGACCAAGCTTGCTCTTGATTCCAAGAACTGAAAGAAAAAGAATGTCTTCTTATTGATCCTATATTATCTAGTTGTTGGGACCCCAACAGCTCAAGTACATGACGGTTCTCATGGACTCTTCTGACTGTTTTTGCTTCTCGTGTTGTGTTGTTGTGGGGATCATAGCAGAAGAAGAGGAGGAAGAAAGCTTTTGTGCTTGAGAGAGCGAACTAAGATGAATTTTGAGACGGTGTTGAGCAGATCTGAAAGCATGGTTCCACCTGCAGATGCCTTGGTCTTTCAAGGCCTCCACAACTCCAACACTAGTTGCCACACTCCATGCTCTAATTGTTGAACTCATGTTTGATGATCTTGTGAATCTTCTTACACAATATTTGATGACAGAAGAAAACCAAGTTTAATTTATGAATGAATGAAGGAGTGAAGGATTGAAATGAAGGTGGTCCTTATATAATAGATGAGAAGAGTGAAGTTGCAAACAAATAGAAATGTCCACAGGTTTTGGGAAAACCAGAGGAAGTAAAGCGGTGGTTTTGGGAAACACAATGGGCTATGTTTCAGGATAAGTTAGGTCGTATTACATGCAGACAAATTTATCAGAACACGTGTTTTTGTTAATAAAAAATAATTGTTGTATAGAAAAACAAACTTTTTAACACTTCCGGAAGAGAACAAAAATAATGTTTTCTTAGGAGGAAAAATTAAAGATTTCTTTTTCCTATTTGTTTGGATCAGTGAAAGCGTAATATTAAATAATTTATAAAATTGAATTTAACTCAAGAAAATTAATCTTTTTTAGCATATAGTTTTTAACATAAGGTTGCATATTATTTTTATGTAACTAAAAATATTTAACTTTTAAAATATAAAATTCGAGTTAAACTTGCATTTTTCTTTTACCTAATTTCATGCCAATTGCAGAGGAGATGATTTTATACATGGAGTCCGCAACATTATGCTTCTTTAAAATAAATAGTAAAAAAAAAGCGTATTTCCATTATATTTTTCGACCTTTCTGTTTTTTTCCTCTGAATTTACGTTAACAAAGAAAAAGTAAATGCCTTTTAATTAATGATTCCATTATGGGGTCACTAAATTATCCGATATGTTTAATGCAATGCGGATATCAAGACTTTTTTCTCTTCATTTAATCCATAATTTTAATAGCCTCAATTATTAAATCTTAAAAATGCCTATAATTAGGAGCTAATATAACAAGATCTTATCGAAGTATGTATATCAAGATAAATAAATAAATAATAATTTCATATCAAATTACTTATGAAGAATGATCTCTAATATTAAATAATTAGTAATTAAGATAACTAGATACTAAATTAGAATATAAATTCAAAATACATAAAGCTTTTAAAGTTAGTTTTGGAGATTAGTTTAATGATTAGTTCAACCTCATATTTACAAACTAACCATCATTAATTTCTATAATAAATCTTAAATAATCTATATAATAATAAAATATATATTTTTTCTAAATAATTTTTATTAATGAATCTTTTAATGATGTTAGACTAAAAAGTGACTTGCCTCCTTTTTCTTTCAAAGGTTTGGTTATGATTTGTTGAATGATTCAAAACAAATTGCTTTAATAATATGTTTATTGATTTATGAATATCATGCATATAAATAAAGTGAAAATACGAATGGAAATATATATCGTGAATATACAGATAAAAATTAAAGTCATAAATCTAATAATTATAGAAAAAACTATAATTTTCTTTTCATTCATGGTTATGGCTTGAAAAATGGGTAGTGTACTCTTCCATATCACATTCATTTCTAAGTATCATGGTTAGATCAATTATTTGTCACTTTAGTTGTTATTGCAAAATCGACTAGTCTAGATGATTGTTGTATTTTCAGTTAGTTTCAATTGCTTTCACGTTTCAACTTTGATTTCTCTTCTACTCTTGATTTGGTTCTCAGTTTTGAGAGGAGTTCCTGTAAGTATTCTGATACTCAAGTTAATTAACGGCCTGAGTACTATAATGTAGATAGGATTATAATAACTATACCTTATGTCTTGAAATTGCCTTCCTATTTATAGGTTTCTGGATAGACCCTGAGGATTTGGGTTGGAGGTCCAAATTATGGATCTTCTATCTCCTTCGTCTTGTGTGTCAAAGTTGACAATTGTCATTTGTTTGCTTGTTAATGACATGTGTTTAGTGAACTTCTTTATATTGGCCAAAGTATAGGTATGTTAGTCAGTTTATAAGATCACTTTGTTCAGTAAATATTACGATGTACTCGGTCGGCCTTCACACAACAACTAATGATTGGACTGGTCCATCATCCAGTCTTATAATACATTAATTAACTCAATTTATTAGATACTTCATATATTAAAAAGTAATTAAAATAATAACATGATAAAAGATGTACATTTAAAAAAATTTGATTTGAAGGTGCTGAAACTACAATTTTAAGATATACATAGTCGACATATATATATATATATATATATATATATATATATATATATATATATATATATATATATATAGAACTTTAACCTCTCAAAAAATATATAAATGTTTTATTATGAAAATTCAAACCATAAAACAAAATCTTATGATTTAAATTTTTTTATGGTGTAAGTGATATACATGAGAAATACTAACCACGTCAATGGAAAAAACCATAATATTGATATAACTTTATATTTATTTTAAGATTGGAAACTTTACAAACATCTCTATTTAAGATAATAATTGAAGAGACTGTAAAAATATTTAAATTAAATATAGAAATGTGGTATATGTAATTGATATGAAAGAAGAGTTAATTTGATGGTTGTTACTTTTAAAAAGTTAATAGAATCAGTTGAGATTTTATTTTAAATTATAATATAAATTTTCTTTATTTTCTCTTTTAAATAAAAAAATAAAAAAATAATTGACATAACTTTTTTGTCCAAGTTAAAAAGGAAGTTACCATCAGTTTTAAACCTACTTTCCTCCCATGTGTAATGTAAGTGTAATGTACGTTAACTTTCATGACAATCAAGAAAAGGAAAAAAAAGAAAGAAAGAGAGGGAAAAACCAAAAAATCAAAAAGATCATCAAGTCATTGAGGAACATAGATCCTAATATGTTTCCTTCTTTGTTTTGTGTGAGGATTATAGATTATAACATCTTGTAAAATTTTCATGAATTGATTATAATTGATTGATTAATTATGAAAGAACTTATATGTAGTATTAGAGTCAGGGTTATTTGAATTTACGATTCTCCATAAATGATAATTTTTCCCCAATTTTACCCTAATTTTGAAATTGTGAGAAGATGAAGTATCACATGGTTATAGGATATTCCAAATTATATAAGTGACACTACGATTCACTTTAAGTCTCAAAGTTGGGTATCCTGATATGCCTAGAAGGAAGTGCTTTATGTTATACTTTTGCTGCATAAATGAAAATTAATTTATAAATTGATTAATTTTTAGGTTAGTGGTATCATATATTTGTAATCACCAAAGTGATCAAATAATGTGATTTTAATTACCCATTGAATGAATGCTAAGTGATAATTATTTATATGGATATATTTAAGAATCACCCAAAGGTTGGTTAGTTGCTCTTATAATTATTGGTTGTAATAGATGGAAATGTAAAGACATTATTAGTTTTACTCTATCTAAAGATAGTATTTTTTTTTCTAATTAGTGCATATATTATGTAATTGTATGTTGATGTATCGTCCAAAGGAAAACATTAATATACATTGAAAGTTTAGTCAGAAGTCATCTGAATCTATTCTCACATATTTTTATACACAAAACATTAGTGTATGGTTTTGTATAAAAAAAAATTGCACTTTCCATGAATTTGTATGGTGTAGGAATGACATTATCAAGTTCAATGGGTTGAATTATGATTTGAACATATTCATTTCTATTACGAATTTATGGACTTAGACCTCACATTAATAATGGATGAAAAGCCCACTAGCCATTACTAAGACTAGTTTAGAAGAGGATAAATCTTTATCATACATGGGACAAGTCTAACCGGTTGAGTGTGTGAGCTTGATGAAGGTAACATTGGCTGAAAATGTGAAGCCATTTATGCCTAAGATTGAAGATGCTAAGGAATTCATGGAGAAAATTAAGGAATATTCTCAATCAGACATTACTGACAAGTTTATTGTGAGCGACTAGATGAATAAGTTAACGACCAAGAGATTTGACTGGTCATAACTCATTCATGATCATGTGACTGAAATGACAACTATAGCAGCAAAAATGAAATCAATGGGTATAGATGTGAGTGAGTCTTTTCTAGTACAATTCATCATGAACTCACTTCTTGCCGAGTTTGCCCAATTCCAGGTAAATTACAACACCACTAAAGAAAAATGAAACTTTCAGCAAATTAAGGCCATGTTGGTTCAAGAGGAAGGGAGGTTAAAGAAAATGAAGGATCACTCTCTCCATCTCACATTCATGATGGGGCTAGTAGTAGTAAAACTAAGCTAGGTAGAAAGAACAAGAAGGATAAAGCTTCACCAAAAGGTTTGTGAAGGCCAACTCCCCAAGGAGAAGAAATATTTCTTCTACAAGAAGGCTGGACATTTCAAGAAAGATTGTTGAAAAAGAAAGAAAATGTTCAAAAATAAAGGTACTTACTATGTTTCAATAGGTTTTAAATCAAATCTTATTGCAGTTACAAATAATACCTGGTTGTTAGATTATGGTGCAGCTACTCATGTGTCACATGTTATACATGGATTCCTTTCAATTTAACATAGTTCTTGCATATGGAAAACAAAATGAAGACACAAATAGAAGAAACTGGGATGCATAGATTGATCTTGGATAGTGATTGTTGTTTAAATATAGAATTTAATTTATGTTGCAAAGTTGGATAAATTAGAATTTAACTTTGGGATTAGTAATGGGTCTTTTTCATTGTATAAGAATTTGTACTATTATGGTTTTGGTACTTTAATTGATGACTTATATCATTTCAATCTTGATGTTAAATTTGCATAATTTTTGTTTCATATAGTATGTTAGAAGAATTATGCTTTCTTATGGCATCAAATGTTAGGTCACATATCCAAAGAAAGTATGTCGAGGCCAATGAAAAATGATATTTTGCCTTAATTGGATTTTGCTGATTGGGATGTGTCTGAATGACATTATGTGGTCAATTTGCAAAAAACAAAAAACATTTCAAAAAATTTATCCATAAGAAGTAGTTAACTCCTTGAGTTGATACACACTGACATATGTGGTCGATTTGATGCTCCATCTTTTGGTGATAAAAAATATTTTATCACTTTTATTGGCGACTTCTCACAATATTGTTATCTATACTTATTTTATGAAAAGTCTCAATCAGTAGATGTACTTGAGATGTTTATAAATGAAATGGAAAGATAGTTAGATAGAAAAATAAAAGTTGTGAAGTCTAATAAAGGTGGTGAATATTATGACAAATTTGATGAAAGTGGACAATATAAAGGTCCATTTGCAAAGTTAGTTGAAAGTCGAGGCATACATGCAGAGTATATAATGTTTGGTACACCACATAAAATGGTGTAGGTGAAAGACGAAATTGTACTCTTATTGAAATGATTAGGAGCATGATAAATTATAGTAATGTACCTTTATCATTGTGGATGTATACATTAAAGTCCGCTGCATATCTGCTGATGAAGGTTATATTTCAGTGTTTTCAACTACAATTTCTGGATGATTTAATGTCTTTAATGTTGGGAGCTAGCAATTAATGTTCATATTTTGCCTTGCAATTGATTGAAGAATGCATTGTGACCCCAGATTGATAAAGAAAAGGATTTCAAGAAGAATTGAGAGGAATCAGAGAAGATGAGCTGGAATGGAAAGACAATGTAGTTGTGAAAGAAATACAAAAGAGAAGAAGAGTACTATTAGTGACAAATTGTTTAAGCGTCAATTTCAGATTGAGCTAGAAGTCACTAAAGGCCTACTGGCACAATAACCTAAAATTGGCAAGAGGTATAAAAGAGGACAGAATCTTTATTGGAAAGGGAGCTGGCTGGCGGCTACAGTGAATAACAGTGCCCTGCAGAAAAATTTCTCTTGTATTCATGGCTACCATGTGTAACTAACTTTCATCTATTTTGGAATTGAATTTAATTTCCTCACACTTTGTATTCTTGTTGTTTATCTTGATAATGCACGAGTTATTCAGACTATATTCTCTGTGTGTACTTAATGCTTGAATCATTTGTGCAACTAAAAATCTTGAAATTAACTGGAAAGTAGTTTTGAAGTTTGGAAATCATTGAGAGTACCCATTACAATGAAGCACCAGGGATGGGTTACATTGTAATGGTTGCATGAAACAACTGTACTTAATGCGGGTTAACCCTGCATGAAAGCTGGGAATAACAGTATCATGCAAGAGAACCTATGAATTTCAATATACGAGAAATCAGGTTGAATGAATCTTATTTGTGCAAAGTCATAGGATAAACGTGCATTATTAATTATTTATGGTCAAGAACACAATTGGTTGAGTTAATGAGTTCAATCCCAAGATAGTTTCCCCATCACTGCATTTATACTCTGTTTTACTGTTCATTTTTACATAACCCAGTATTGTTTTCAATCTGTTCTACATTAAATCCTTAAACGCTTTTCGCTTAAGCTACTCCACTAGTTGAGACTCGATTAATACCATTTCATGTGGATTCGACACTTGTACTTCTTGACTTGGTATATTTGCCAAAGATAGTCATCTAATGGTACAGGTCACTAAAACCTTAGCAGCTAATATGAGATATCAATTATCTTGACTTAATTCGTCACTAAATTCAATCATTATTTCTATTTTATAGTTATTTAGCAACTAAAAATTAATTTATTGACTATTTTAGTCACAATTAACAACAATTTCATTTGGTAGCTAAAAATTGGTTTCTAAATACCTTTTTTCTTGTAATAAATAATTTCATTGACTATCCTGATAAATCAAAGCGATACATATTTTATTGTCCTAATCATAGTAGAAGAATAATTGAGCATGATAATGCCAGGTTCACTGAAAATAATCATATAAATGGAATGAGAAATCTCGAAAAAGTGAATATTTAAGATAAACATGTAAAAATACTTACATCTCTTATGCAAAAAATTTAGTAATGTATCTTTCTTTCTCTATTTTTTTTAATTGAATTTTCTATTTTATTTCCTTAATGAAGTACTTAAGATATTTTTTTTAAAATTCAATTCATCAAATTAAAGTTTTTTAAATATTGTTTCACCCTCCAAGCACATTTTTCTTATACACTTCTGCAATATTTTTTAACATTCTTTTTAAATTATACAAGCCGCATTATTGAACATGAAACTAAATTGTTTAACGAAATCCAAGAGAAATTTCATTAAATATTTTTTTTCTATAAATAGAAAATCAAGGACGTTTAACTTCTGTAAATTAAGAATTCCAAATATTAAATTAACAACTAGTGTTTAATTCTAAATAATAACATTTTTGGTTTAATTATGTTTTGATCTTATATTACATATGTACATTTTTATCTTTATTTTTTTTAATATAATTTTAGTTCCTTACTTTTACACAATTTTGACCCTCTAATTTTAATAATCTATAAATTTATTCAACCTTTTAGTTCAACTATTTATTAAAATTTAAATAAAATTTAATTAATATTAATTTTTTTATATGAGTTAATTTTCAATGTGTTTCTGATACATAGAGTAGATTTTAGGATGTTGTTATTAAATAAGTTGTAAACAACATTTCAAGCCTATATATGAATGATATTTTAACACTCAAATTAATTAACTATTTATGAGTAATGAATCCTATCGAATATGTCCTACGTTTTCAATATCAAAGTATTTATAAAATTGCAACACCACATAATACATTCTTAACTCGAATTAATATAATGGTTTAACGCAGTTGGTTAAGGGTTGAACTCGCACTTTACTCGTGACCTTAAATTGTGAATATGTATTCGTATAGTAGGTCAAATGAGTCTTATAAACCATATTGTCTTGTTCAAATTAGGTTCGAAAATTTAATAAATCTACACTACATTAAAACTTTAAAAATTAAAATTCTAAATAATTAAAAACTTAAATTATGAAAATAATATTTAAAAAAAACATTTTAATGAAATAAAGAAAAAAAATACAATTAAATCCATTTTTTTTTCATAAACAACACGCTAATACAAATCAAACTCACAACCACGTGGTTAAGAATTAAAGTAACTGAGAGAATCATGTTAAAACATGTTATACTCACATGATAATTTTCTTTTGATTATTTGGCAAACAAATTACATATTTCCACGTGTCCTTATACCATTTTCTTTCTCCTTGGATAAGCTTGTTTTTGCTGCAATTCACAAAAGCCTCTCACTTTCCCCAACCCAAAGAACCAAAGCAATGCCTCTCTGTCTCTGAATATTCTCACTGCTATGCCGCTAAACTTCTGATCCCGGCCACCGCACACACACACTCTCTCTCTCTCTCTCTCTCTCTCTCTCTCCAATGGCCACTGTTACTTCTTCTTTCCATTTCTCCACTCTCACCCAATCTTCTCAGAGGAACCTCACCCTCTCTTCCAATTCACCAACCTTTCGCTTACGCGTTGGTTTCTCATGCCACTATCTTGGAGTTCGAGCTTCCAGTTATGCTTCCAAAATGGTTGTTCGCTGCTCCTCTTCCTCTGTCACAGGTTTGTTTGGTTCCCCACTTAGTGAGGCAAAAAGGGTACAACTTTATATGAGTTTTGAGCTCCTTTTTGTTCTTTGAGAATTGGGTTGTTTTCAATTTTTGTTTTTTTTAAGGTTTGGAGTTGAAAATGATCTTTTAATTGCAGGTGTATGGTTGTCAATTTTTAAGTCTGTTTTCTAAATTTGGTTTTGCAATTATATTTTTAAGGGGGTTTGTCCTTTTGAGGATAATGTTGCGATTGAAAGTGTGGTTGATGAGGTTTGAACCTAGTTTTAGAGTATTTTCTGTAACCAGTGGATGAAATTCCTTGTGGCTTTTTGTACAATGGACTGGAAATTTTCTGGATTGATGCCATCGTGCTGTGTTTGTGATGATTTTTTGTGTGAATGTCAAACTGAAATTCTTGGCAGCTTTTTCTTGCAGAGATGAGTGTAGTTTCGATTTTCAATGTTATCATCAGGTGATTTGGTTTTTATTATGAAGATGTTTGTTACTTAGAATTATGTTAGTGACCATGTGATGTAGTGTCAAATGGTTCCAAATTAGGTTCCTTTGTCGTTCTAATATTCATAGTGCTACATGGGCGAAAGGAATAAGAGATGAAATGGAATATTGTTATCAATAGTTGGTTATGGGTTGTTTACACACTTGATCTGCAGACCCTCCAACTGTTTCTGAGACAAAGTTAAATTTTCTCAAGGAATATAAGCGACCAATTCCTAGTATCTACAACACGGTGCTGCAAGAGCTCATTGTTCAGCAACATTTAATGAGATACAAGAGATCATATCGCTATGATGCTGTTTTTGCCCTTGGCTTTGTCACTGTATATGAGCAACTCATGGAAGGGTATCCAAGTGATGAGGACCGAGATGCCATCTTCCAAGCATACATTAAGGCATTGAAAGAAGATCCTGAGCAATACAGGTTAAAATATTGAATAATTTGGACTTTTCTACCCCCTCCCCCTACTTCCATTTCTGTGATTTCTATTCCAAATCATCAACTTACTGATAAAGAATTGGGAACTAATAATGGCTATAAACCACTGCAAAATGTTTCACTTAAACTCACCAAAGCCCTAATGCTGTGTACTTGGGGGACATTTGGGTGTTTCCAAACATGATTTTGAACCCAAAATCATGTTCTTAGCAGTTGTTGCATATTGTGGAACATGATTTTGTGATTTGTGAATCATGTTTGGTGTGCTTTACAACAAGCATGACATTGGAGTTTTAGCACCCAAAATCATGTTTTAGGATTTTGTGATACCCAAAATCCTGCTTGAATAATAAATTCTGATGTATATCTGCTGATTGCAATTTGACTGCTGGAAGGTATGGTACTAACTGACATCCACGCATTGTTAATATCGTAGATTATTGCTGCGAAATGAAAAATAGGGTTCTGAAATTTAATCTGCATGTTTAAAAGTAGAAGAATGAATTACTTTTCCTAAGATCTGTTGAAGGAAAAAAAATTAGCTGAAATACAAGGACAATTGTCTGTGCTCTGTAAAAGATTGTTATATCAACTGGATAGATTGCAATTTTGTTGTAAATAATTATCTTGTATATTTCCCTCTACAGAGTAGATGCAAAGAAATTGGAAGAATGGGCTCGAGCTCAAAACGCAACTTCACTAGTTGAGTTCTCATCGAGAGAGGGAGAAGTTGAGGGAATATTAAAGGATATTGCAGAAAGAGCAGGAGGAAAGGGGGATTTCAGTTACAGTCGTTTCTTTGCAATAGGCCTCTTTCGCCTTCTTGAGTTAGCAAATGCTATGGAACCAACAATTTTGGAAAAGGTTACCCAATTCATTTAAGGCATCATGATATTAATTATGTATGTATATATATTAATAATTTGAAGTTTAGATTACCAAGTCTCTATCTCATTCATAGCAGTCTTGAAAACCATTAATTCAAGACTATCAAACTTTTTTAGACATCCTTTTTTCTGGCCTGTTTGGGTTGGCTGAGATAATGGTCTTGATATGATCTCACTTCTTCCAAGTTCAGGCCTCATTGATGGGATTACTCCCATAATTTTCTTTAATCTATATCGATTTCATTATTTTTCATCTGCTGAAATAATTGTTTGACATGTGAAGAAGAACACTCCATCTTTTGTAATAAACATTTAGGACGTTAACATTGTTGTTTGCAATAGAAATTAAATTCTATATCAGCGGAATAAATGTGTGCACACTCAATGATTTAAGGAGATTTGACAATGTATCTACGTCCTCATCAGGATCAGAATAGTTCTTTCTATTATTATTTAATAAATAGGGTTGCATCATATATATGTGTATGTATATTCATATTACAGTACAGATTTACTTTACCACCCATGTATTTGTCTGGCAGTAGAATGAGTCATGAACAATTATAGGCACCAAAATCACAGATAAAACTAACAATTTGAGCATAGGAGATGATACTACAATGGAATAGTGGAGGATGGATTTAATACCATGATTACGAGTAAAACCATCTACTTTCTACCGCTTAATTACTTTTTATATAGGATTATTTATCAATCAATCTCTGGTCTTAATCCAACAGCTTTGTGCCGTTTTGAATGTCAACAAAAGAAGTGTGGATCGGGACTTGGATGTGTATCGTAACTTGCTTTCTAAGTTGGTTCAAGCTAAAGAGTTGCTAAAGGAATATGTTGACAGGTAAAATATCTAGGCATCTTGCAATGCTATTTAGTGAGTTATCATCTTGCAATGCTATTTAGTGAAAGTTCCTTTCTCAGGAGTTTTCATCCATGATAGAATCGACGAATGTTGCATTTATTTAGTGATTTTTTTTCCATTCTAAACCTTTTAGTCTGAAGTTGTAAATCTACTAATTCTTTAGCATTTTAGCCCATTAAGCTCATTTACACATTATTCCAAATGTTCTTTTTTATTTTTATTTTTTGTAGAAAATGACATCCCAAACATGAAAGCAACGTACTAAAAACTTTGGTATTAACTTAGTAAAATTTGAGGTGATTTGCCCCGGCCTATTAATGAAGCTCTTTAGGTTTTAGACAGATTCAACCTTCCATTCCAACTCTCATGTTTAGAAAAAGATACGATTACAAACTTTCTAGTTATACACTGAGAACATTCCTATCAAGGTGACTTTCAAACTTTTTGCAGAATATATGGGTAACATATGTTTTTGGTTTCTTTATAATTTCTAAAGTTCAATTTTAGTTTCTCTAAAAGGTTATATTTTTTGTTCTCCTAATTTTGGAGCACACCACCTTTAGTGCTGCTCTTACTACGATCTGAACCGGTTTTTATCCTATGGCAAACATTATCTAATGCACTTGAAGGATAAAAAATGATACATTTTATAATTAGAGTGATTAAAAGGGAAATTTTTAGATACTAAAACTGAATTCAAAAGTTTTAGGAAGACCAAAACACATTTAAAGTTTTAGAATGACCAAAAACACATTTTACCCGAAATATATTGTAGTCAAGTTATTTTAGCACCGATACCAAGCTTAGATCCCATTTGCTCCATAATGCTTGCAGTAGCCTGTGTTTGTGTTTGATACCATTATCTGCTCAGCAGTCATCATTTGGATTCCTTTACGTGAACTGTTGTTCTAGTAGATGTTATATTTACCTTTTGTTTTCATCAGCAAGATCTTGATTCTTTGAAATAATATTTTGCTTCAGGGAGAAGAAGAAAAGAGAAGAAAGGGCTGAACCACAAAAGACTAATGAGGCCATTACACAACAGCAATTTTCTAGCCTTTAGTTATGGGGTTTCCTCTGAAATGATAACCTTGTAAGAATTGGTATTCTTGACTTGCTCCTTTATTTTTGGTCTTGCATTGGGTGAATCAGAGTGGGGCACTTCTATCATCATGGTTTTGCATACTGTACTTGCTGTATCTTCCATGGTGATCCAGCTAAATCCTGCTTTCTTCCCAACCACAATTTACCTTTCCAACAGTCTTGTGTAACCTTCTCCTACATGTATTTTTTTTTTCCACCACACGGTTGCAGATGTAATTTGTAGTTCAAATACACGCGGGAAAGCATATGTGGTAATTGAAATTGAAATTGAAATTCTTCATATTTCAGAATCTTAAATTTTTTGGAGTGAATGTCTGGTTCACATCTCACGCATTTTAGATCGTTATTTCCTTGCAACTTATCGAACTATCTGTTTGCACTTAACCAAAAGGTATAAAGACCAAGGTATATTAGATAGTCACTTAATTGAATTTTGATCACTGACATTTGCACGGATTTAATTGAATTTTGATCACTGATATTTGTACAATTTAACTATAATTTGCAATTATACTCAGTCATTACTCTAACTCCTCACTCTTTCGAGTAGCCACCAAAGCTGTGTATAAGTAAACGCTGAGAAGAGATTGCTTTTTCTTCTAAACAATTTTTGCCCCAATATGCGCATACTGGAATGCTGTCCTCAATCTTTTTCCTCAATTCTTTCACAATCTCACGCCAAAATTAGCCCTAACACATTGAGTCTACTTTAAAGTATTTATTACAACTGCAATTGCTGTATCCCACTATCCCAATACATTTATCATGTTTTCTATCATAATGCTACTAGAAATGAGCATAGTGGTTTTCACATTGATAGAAGCCACAAATATTTGGAATGAATTAACTACTACTAATTACTATAGGGAATCTCTGTATAACACTAGAATGTCTTAATAATGAAGCACCTAACTAAGACGAGAAGGGTCAATGTCATCTGGGATTTTAAATGTATCAGCTGCACCAAACTTCCGAAATTCCTCTGATACAGAGGCTTCTTCATCACTGTCATCTTCCTCGTCCTCTTGGCGTGGTGATGAAGGATCATACATACTTTTAGACTTGCAATTATGCGTGGCTAGCATGTTAACCTGGCCAAGGTGAGAAATCTCAATCACAACGGTATCATCATCAACTGGAAGGGGTTGCTTCCAAGGCTCCCCATCAATCCTCATGAATGTATGATCCGCAGCACCTTTGCAAAACTCAAACCGGATTCTGTGTGCCTAATGAAGAAGGAAAAGGGCATGAAAACTGGTATATTGTATTTAACTTTTTTTTTTTCTACAATGATATAAATTCCTGAATCAACTTGTGAAAATAGTTACAAATTAAATTTGATATAGATAGAGGAATGTTGGAGTCTGAGTGACAAAATACAAAAGCAAAAGTATACCCATTATTTTATCATATCACAACATATACCTGAGCAAGACGCGTTCCGTGTCCTTTTGGAGCATACAAAACAAGCCCATGCCACGCATTTCTAAAACCAACAATTTCTAGAAGGCCATCATCGACAAATGGTGGTGTCAAATCTCTCTGTATTCAATCAAGAAACCTTAGTTTTGTAAGAGAAAACAACAAAAAAACTACCATGAAAGTATTATATATTCACCAGTTGTCTAGTACTTAATCTCAACTAGCAGGTACAAATATTTTGCAAAATAAATAAACACTCCAGAATTAGCATATGGAAATTACGTCACTCTGCTTCCTCCTGTTAGGTGTACCCCATGGATTCAGTCCACCAGAAAAGCTGGGCAAGTTAAGACACACAATTGACCGGATACTGTACATTCAATGGAAAGGGTCGTATTAGGAGTTATTCTGGAAGTAAGCATAGGCAGCACGCAGCAGACAATGGAGGAGATGAAGTAAATTTTTATAATTTATCTAGTCGTTTATAAAACATCTATATAAAATAAGTTTCCAATGTGAGTCAAGAAACAATAGCAACCACCATAAAAGCAATTTAGTTCTGAAAAATTATTATAAACAATAATTGATTGTCTTTTGAAAGTTTGATCTTTGGCTAGTTGAAAATGCCATTCTTTAAATAACCTTATTTTTGTGATCTTAGCGTTTACATGTTTCCCTTAAATATATAGAGGAATATATAAAATGATTTACCTAGGTGGTATGTGTAGGTCTTGCCATTCACCATGCCTTTTCATGAATTTTACTTTAGCTAGTTGTGCTATGTTCCTGCATTAGAAATCAGATTTGTTTCAGCCGAATGACAAGTTATATGCTTTACGTGGTAGGTATAAATGCATGCTTATTTAAACTAGCACACGGAACACAATGTTTAAATTGCTAGAAATGCTCTGAATCTCCTTCATCAAACAGTGTTACAATCCTATATATGAATTTTACAAATTAAACAAGAAAAGAAAAGCAATCTAAAAGAACCCTCAGATTATGAGTGCTGATCACATTTTCTTTCCACATGTATCATTGTCAATGGTACACTCTTATAAATGGTCCGACTTATAAACAAGATTCAACAGACATAAGCAAACCAAATATAGGAGACCATTAAATTTTGTTTTCTTATATTTGTTATCAATTGGCCACAAAATAAAGTTGGACTTTTAAAATAGTAGAGCGCTATTATTCTGATATAGTGCCAATCTTTATTTAAAATGCTTACTAGTTCCAATCACTGGCCAGTGGCCACCACGACCAACATTACCTTCGCACCAAATACAAGGTTGGGAGGCTACTTGGAAAATGTAGTCATTTGGGAAAAAAATGGATATGGGTCAATTAGAGAATCTACAATGATACACTTGAACTATCTAAGAAAAGAAAACTATTTTATTGTTAACAATCACATACATTACATTATTATCACCTCTATTTGTAACAATCAAACTCTTACAATAAATAAATAAAAATGTATCGAAATGAGTAGGAAGAATCTAAAGATGTTTTCTCCTAATCAATATAAAGATACTAAGGATATTTTTATCCTAATAATCAGTTATTTACAACACTTCTTCTCAAGTTGGTTAATGGATATCGGTCATTCTTAAACTTGACTACAAGGTCCTGGAATCTGCCATGAGAAAACCCCTTAGTGAAAATGTTTGCTGTTTCAAGTAGGCATAGTATGTAACTACAAGACTTATTATTAATGATGAAGTGCATGTTGTATTGGATTGTGGGTAATGTTTGTGACTAATTTGTTATCAAAGTACACTTGTATTCAGATGTCAACCTTTATTAAAGGTCATCTATATGATTTTCATCTATAGTCCTTCATATATACCTTGAGTAAAGACTAAACATTCAACTTCTGCACTATATACCTTAAGTAAAGACTCAAAATTCAACTTCTGCACCAGAACAAGATACTCCATCCCGTTTCTTATTTCTCCGGGTTACTAAACCTTCTCCAAGAAACATTCCAGAGGTACACTTTATGTCATTAATAGAACCCTGCATAATTTGCTGCGATATATGTTTTTAAGGTCAAATAGTCTCTTTTCCTTAACAATTTCTTGGGCTTGACTTCAAGTACCAAAGAATTTTGCTAGTTGTTTTAATGTATCTTTCTCTTAGATCATGCATAAATTGAATCACGACACTAACTACACAAGCAAAGCTTGGACTCGTGTATAATAGACAAATAAGTTTTCCTATTAATATTTGATATTGGGACTTTTCTACAAAAGAACTCTCGTCACTTTCAATTTTATGATTTTGGTTAATAGAAACATCCCAACTCGTTTCTTTGAGGACATCAGGTACATATTTTTCTTTTTGGGAGATGAAGATCTCCTTTTTTGAAATACTTGAGTTTTCCCTTTGTTTATTGTCTCTTCCAATAATTATATCATTCACACATACCAGCAATAGTGAGTTTACCTGTAAGAGAGTGTTTGAATAAAGTATAATCTCCTTCCCTTTACTTATATCTAAGTAAAATAATTGCTTCTGTAGATCTCCAAAACATGCTTTTGGAAATTGTTTAAAATCATATAAGGCCTTTTTTAGGTGACATACCTTGTTAGTTCCACTATGAGTTTTAAATCATGTACACTTCTTATAAAGCTCCATGAAGAAAGACGTTTTTCACATCCATAGTGTAAGTCCCAACGAAAATGAGTTGTGAAAGAAAGAAAAAAGAATACTCTCAAACAAGAACAGATGAAGCAAGAAAAGAGCAGAACAAAGAAGGAGGATTGATGGATGCCGACAACAAAGAAGCTAGTGTAGGCGGGAGCTGCGTGAGAGCTTCGATGGTTGTCAACGATGATAGTGATGGTTTATCGTTAATGTTAAGAGGTGTGTGCTGTCATGAGTCTCCTTTGTTTGTGATTTGCACAATGGTAGGGAAGCCTAGCAGAACAAAAGGGTCATATGAGTAGTTGAGTTTTGTTTTCGGGTTGGTGCTTGTTTTTTAGCTAACCAATGGGTCATCGAATCCTAAATGCACAAGACATCTCACAGTGACCCTCCTCTGTATCAGCTCACAGCGCCCCCTATGCTCATGGGATCACACAAGTAAGCAAGTTTACTAGCAATTTTAACATTGGTCGGGATGACCCTGTCTGTGGAGACAACAATCTCATTTCTTTTCATTGTCTTAAATGGTCTAAGCAATGCACTAAAAGATTACCAAGTACATACTTGGAGAAAGATCTTGGAAATTTTCAAAAACTGAGCACACTTAAAATTAAAGACCTATAAGAAAAAATAGTAAAAGCAATAGAATGAAGATGGCTTAAAAATATATAGTCAAAGCATCAGTTGTAGGGTTCCAAGTTAAGTGTTGATGAGTAGATTTAGCATATTTCACAAATGCATACAACGACAGGTTTTAATGAACTGACCTTTCGGCAGGGTGCAAAAGGGGAGTAAAAAACCATCCTTGTGAGCATCCAAGCTTAGCATAAGCCGTCTAACGATAGATTGAAATCAAGACCAGAATATCAGTTTTTAAAAATTTCTGAACAAGAGTACATATCTCTACCAAATTAATCTAGGCTTCCTTTCAAGAGTGAGAAAGTCAAAGAAGTACCATCATTAACCAACTGCACCTTGTTTTAGAATATAACTATAGCACTGAAGGAACAACTACATACCTGATTAATCAACTGGTTTTTGAATTTTTCAGGATTCTTCTTTCGTTCTGAATGAAATGCATAAGACACTTGAGCATCCATTCCTACAGTCAGCAGTGGGTGATAATTTAACAAGAACTGAAGTAGGGTGGACAGAGAATAAAACTCCTCCAATATAATCAACCATCTAAAGCATTCTAAGAAAAGATAAAAGTAATCAGACTATAAACAAGAAAAATAGTAATGCAGTTGGCAATCAATGAATTTAATTTAATAGGCAGATTTGCATAATATATTAGTACATATTCACATTTACTCGGCATATGTTTAAAATTCAAGTTTTATGTGTGAATTTATATATATTGGAACTTGCAGTGTCATTTTGATATTACCTAATCTATAAGAGATCAATGGATCGGAAAAAGGCTAAGTTAACGCAACAAAGTGTCAACCAGTAATATTCTACCATAAGTGGAAAATGGATTTGTAGAGTCCATACATCATAACATCAAGTTTAGCCACAGCAGAACTCAGAAATAACTATTCTTACTTACCCATACTGAAGTAATTCCAAAATCCCCCACGAAATGTGTGGCAACCTTCCTGAAAAGCAGTTAGCAACATCCTTTAAAAAGTTAAAATTAAAATAGAACGTTTCACAGAAATTCTTTGACAAGAACTACCGTCATTCCTCAGTTTCAATAACTTAACATTAAAACAAAATAGGAAACCCAATAAAATCTGCAGAAGATTTTATTGTACTTGCTTGCAGAGTCCCCCAAATAACATGGTCCTAATATCTATTTAATGGGACTCAAATGGAAAACAATGTTGAAAATAATGTGTAAAAGTGTGCTTCTAGCCATTCTCATATTTCTCATTAGAAAAAGAAGCATATAAAACATCAATTCCAAAACACAAAAAAATGAAGGTATTTTTTCATTGAACTAACCAAATTGCACCTTGAATCAGCTTTCTCAGAAGATTGTGACATACTATGTAGTGACTCATGTAATGCCTTACCATATTAAGCTCATCTGCTTCAGATACACGATGGAAGGCATGCAAAGAATGTGGTAGCTCAAGTGGTGGAATTGGATCACAGGAACCTTCTTTAGGAGCTCTCATTCTCATGAGAATGTGCCAGCTGACGGTTGGGAAAGTGAAAAATAAGTTATCAGCAAACAGCATTTTGTAGAATATATGCAGGAACTGAATAGAAAAATATGTTAAACATTCATATATTTGCTCTGGATTAAGGGGCATAAGGACTGGAACATGTGAAGTATAAAAGAGGTAAAATCAAAACTCCAAACAAATTACACAGTACAGCAGCCCAAGAGGCATAATAGCTCAAAGTCTAAGAAAATCACATTGCAGTGTCGTCAACACAGCTAACCCGGTAAATAAATCAATCAAAACAAAAACCAATAGTTTTCAATTTGGATTTACTACAAATCAACATGTCTACATCTACTCACAGCTAAGTCATTGGCTACTATATTAGCCCTGCAAACAATCAAGCCAGGAATCATAACCTGGTCACATAGATTTATTTATCCAATATCAATTATAAGGACCTAGGAGTATTGTAGTAAGAAAAATGACATCTTAATCTAAATGTCAGCCATCTATGTAAGAATAATAAAATAATCTCAAAAATTAAAGAATAGACCCACACAACATTACTTGTCTATTTTTATTTCCTTTGCTTTCATGACTTGATCTAAAAATGCCTCAACTGATCCTTGATCTGTTGTCGGATTCTTCTTCCCCTGTAAAGCATAAAAAAAAATGTGTTTACTATCAATGACTGTTGAAAACTTCCTAACTTCTTATAGCATAAACAGAAAAACATTGAAGGATTCAGAAATCATTATATATACAGGAAACAAATGGCTCTTATATTAGGAAAAAAAAAGTAAGAAGTTCAGGAATAAACCAACATAATAATATGCTCCCTATAAAAGTGAATCCAATCAAGCAAAGAATTGGCACAATAAAAACTTTTAATATAAAACTGTAGCTCTAATACTATCAAGTTCATGAGAGTGACAAAACAGGTATGATATTTCTCCATGTACTTTAAAGTTTCACTATAAGTTGTTCCTACCCAACCAAAAGCAAAAGGCAGATTATTCCCTGTGCCCAATGGCACCGTCGCAATAGGTGGAGGATGAGACAATTTGAGATCACAAACAACTCCAAGAAGCCAACCTGCTGTCCCATCACCCCCTGCAACCTAAAGCCAAGGTACATATCAGGAACTCAAACAACCACCAGCATCTAAATTTCCTTACAAACAAAATAAAAAATCACTACCCATTAAATATTTTTCTCATCAAAACTCACAATTAACTTCAATTTCTTCATGATCGTTTGAGCAAACTGATCACCCTGTAGATTAAGGCTTTCCAAATTAGCGTACACTGTTCTGAGAACCTTATCAGGCGCCTGCTCCCCCAAATCAAAAACCTGAAAAATTACAACTTTATGAATTTAATAAATCTGACTTCTCTAAAACGGACAACTTATAATTCAAAAGGTAAAGTAACTTCTATTTGTTGTTGGTAAGAAGATCAACATTCATAATAAATCATTTACGTGATAGAACACCAAGGGTAGATTTTTCTTGTTCATCACTGAGATAAGATAGATTGTGTAAACCAAAAGTCACTCCAATCAAAACAAACTTGATAAACTTGAAGGATCAGACCCTTCTGAACAGATCAACTCTCTTAGGTATGTATTTGGATTAAATTCAATTCTTCCTTAACGGATTCCAATTCCAATGCCATGTTGAAAGTCAAAGCAGAATATACTTGCTTCCACTTTTTCAATTTTTGGGATTTTAGAAACCAGAATCAATTCTTGTGTCCAAACAATCAATAAAAGGGTAAATTAAAGCATATTAACACGAGAAAATCAATTATTAATATAAGTTGCTTTGACGTGAAAATCAAATGGCTATTATTTCATGCACATACGAAAACATTTCACTTGGATTTTTTTCAATGAAAATTTCCACCACCAAAACCCATGCCCATTTATTCAATTATTTAAATTTCCTTTCTTAACTTCTCGGGTTAAAATTCACTGAACAAAAAAAAAAACATCACAAGAAGAGATCCAAACTCATGCACATACACAACAATCACAAACACGTCTGAATAGAACATCAACAGTTAATAATATTCTGGATACGATATTCAACGTGAGGTTGATAATCAACCTGATTTGGATTAAGCAAATGGCGATAGGTTTGGAGGAGATCTCCTCCGAGTTGACCGCCACTCTTGGAGTTAACAAAAACGAGGACGGGACATTCCGGCACGTGGCCCTCATTTTCAACGTGGGAGCCCGGTACGAGAATGTGGTCGGGAATTATGAAGTTGTCGATGAAGGGAGAAGAAGCCATTGCTTGACGAGGTGCCAGGTCACGTGCAGCAGCGCAGAGAGACGAACAAATTGAGGCAAAGTCACGTGACGTTGCTGCTATATTCCTCCGATTATCTTCGAATTCAGTTTGGGAATTTGATGGGGCGAATGGTGAGAATTGCGATTGGGAATGCGAAGCAAAAAGTTGAGAGAAAATATTGAGTTGACCTTAACTGTGTGCATGTGCAATGAAAACGTGGGAAAGGAACTACATGGTATCTTGTTTGGGATACCAGTGGGGTATACTTGTAAAAGGGATTGAAGTGCAAATAATTTTTTAGGTACTCAAAAGCACAATATTATTTTTTCTAATATATTCATTTTTTATTGTTCTAGTCATTTTCTTTTGTTATTTTGATATTGTGGTATAAAATTTGAGTGCTTGATCATTGATAAAGTCAATTAATGATATTACACTTATAATATATAGTGTTATCAGAATATGAAGAGTCACTTATCATATTGACATGACATCTTGTATGATTACACCATCATTAGAAAGATCATGACATCAAGACCAAAATAATAGATTGAATATATTATAAAGTTGATTTATATATTTAATATTAACTATTTTTTTACTAATTAATATTTATTATTTTTATGATTTTTTAAAATATAATGTCTTTTGTATAAAACAATATTTTTGAAAATAGTTTATGATTTTGATTTAATTTATACATTATTTGATATTGATTAAGAATGTTATTATTAGTTAAATTTATTTAATGTTTTTATTTCATAAAATAAAAAGATGTGATTTCTAAATTGCTTTAGATTATAATAATAGGGAATAGTACACATATTTAAACGCAAGGATGTTTTTTAAATAATAATATTAAATAAGATTAATAATTTTGAAAATTCAATCAAATGTTGATGTTAAATGGGGGCGCTCAAATTGACTTAAATTAGGGTGTGTATTTTTTGTTGTTAAGTAAATTCTGTCTCATATTAACTGTAAACTCACTCAACAAAGTGAGTGAGTTCAATTCTTGACATGGTGATTAAGCCAACTTGATTTTGGTCAATCTATATTTTTAAAAAATTATTTTCTCTTATATTTTGGTTCGGGGAATGTGTTTTTGTTAGTATAAGTTGTTATTTAAGTTTTTTTTTTTCTCTTTCCTAGCATTAAATTGAGTATTGCTCATAAAATTTTCTGAATGCTTATTTTTTTAATTCCTAAATGTAAGACATATGTTAAAAGGAAATTTGTAATTCTAGTTTTAATCTTGAAGAAGTTTCTTTAACGTCAACAAGCTGTGAAAGTTTTTTTATAAGATAATCTTATTTTGGTTTATTTGATTTTAGAGTCTACACATACATATAGGAGTTTGATGTAACATCTTTATTTTGAAATTTCTCTTCAAATTTAGCTTAAGCTTGGATAATAAAAAGCATAAGTCAAATAAATTACATAACCTTCTGTGATTGTGTAACTTTGAGAATTAGGTTGTACACCACAAAGAGAGAGATGAATTGAGGTTTAATTTTTTTAAAAAAATATTAATAACTTTAGAAAAATTTTCTTGAATAATTTAATTCAAAGTATTTGAGTTCACACAATATCAAAAAGAACTTCAAGAATAGAAAGATATAGTAAAAAAAAAAAAAAAAAAAAAAAAAAAAAAAAAAAAAAAAAAAAAAAAAAAAAAAAAGACACAAAAAGATTTAAATTGGTTGAATCTTATATCCAATTAAAATCACCTTACACTGGCGATATATTATTACAACCATGCTTCACTTTTGAAACATGACAATGCAAAAACCTACTCCACAATAACTTTAAACCAAGGTGTAAAATAAATCAGAAATGTTTGGAAAGAGATCACCTAACCTGATAAATATTATTCGAATAATTAAGAGCAAGTATAGTATGCATAAAGCCACTTATCTTAAAAGAGAACTTTTGTAAAAGATAGTCATTTAATAGCAATTGTAATTATTAATTTTAAGAAAACAATGAAACCAATTGCTATAAAATCACTCATGAAATGATTTAATTGATCATATTGTTCTTCATTGTATTTGGAAATATAACTTGAACAACTTAATCAATTAAATGAATTATGTATATTTATACTTGTTTTATCCACTGAAATTTGTAACTGCTTACTAGATTTATACATTCAAAATACTTGTTAGTGACTTCTTATTGGATCCAGTTAAAGTTACAACCGGTGTTTGCATAACTCTAATACTTGTTCTTACTGTCTGCAGTTTTAAGTAATATTACAAAACTCAACGCTTACTTCTATTTTCTCCAAACCGTTCTTGATTTGAGGATGTGGTTTGGAGATTTCTTCTGAGGTAAAAAATTCATATGTGCTAGCAACAAAGTTGGCCTTGCTATGTAAGCTTTGCTTTATTTTTTTCTTTCCTGATGCTCAATTCAATAAAATTCCTGCCTTGTTTTATTTGTGTTACAATCTCACCAGTCATGTTATTATAGGTCCTTTTTCACTAAAGGTGGTGATATTTTGACATCACTGTTCATCTTTGACACCATTTAACACTAATATATATTATTATTTTATCTATATATAATATTTTATTAATAAAATACAGTATCAAATAAGAGTATAAGTGAATAGTGGTGTCAAACTAACATTTTCCTTTCATCAATGATAATTTGCAAATAGTTGGTATATTTTGGTACTTGTTAGCTATTAAATGCAATGACTCATGCTAGGAGAAAGCTTTTGATGACATATGCTTCAAAAGATAATATAGTCACTAGGAGAATAAACAATCATAAAACGATCATCAATCTAATATTTCAACAATATAATTCGTCTCATAATTGCAACAATTATTAGTTTCTTTAAGAAAAATTTCATACATAAACTTAGACATTTGAATAAAACATATGTTAAAATATTTTTGTTGTTATTGAATTTATTTATTATATTATTTTATTTAGATAATATAATTCTCGAAATTATGTTTGTAATTTTATTATTTATTTGTCATAACTTCGTATGTATTTTTTTATTAATTTACAAACTTACAACCTTAAGAAAAGATAATTACATAAAAATTTATTTCATACGTAATTATTTGTGGATTTCGTTTGTACATAATTAATTATGGATCTAATCTTTACATAATTACCTACAAATCAAGTTTATATGTAATTACCGCATCCAAAGTACATGTTTCAACTATTTATATCTATAATCTTAAAACCTAAGAAAACTTGTAAAATGTTTACCTCTTATTGAATGTATATATAATAGAGTAGTTAACCCCATTAGTTCTCCTGAGGTTATGAATAGATTCAATTCATTAAAATCTTTTATTTATACATGTTTTTAATTGTAACTCTATGATATGCATGAGAAAGCAAAATTTGTAAAAGAATTAAACTTTAAAGTCAAAGAAAAAATTGAGAATAATGTTGATTAATATGCTCTGGCAAAAATTGAGAATAATGTTGATTAATATGCTCAGTCATCAAATAAGGAAAGGAAAAAAATCATCTTCGAACATAATGTATATCAACTTAAAGATTTCCTTTTTAAAGGAAGTTCAAACATCAATCAAGAAATGACATGTGCTTGAGAATTAATAATATATATATATA
>Ga0209700_100929_pt1 | contig 58893 bp, 38 predicted proteins | sample SiratroredBW_FD_187528 | JGI IMG/M metagenome (GOLD analysis project Ga0209700, IMG submission 187528) | Root nodule microbial communities of legume samples collected from California, USA - Siratro red BW (SPAdes) (version 2) | ecosystem: Host-associated > Plants > Roots > Nodule | place: USA...
AAAAAAACAAAACAAAAAAAAAAAAAAAATCACCAAATATGCATGTCCACTCCCACATCAATACAATCATTTACAATAAAAAATTCCATCTCCCTTCCACCAGAATCCATTAAGATGGTCAAGCAATAAAATATATTTCTGCAACAGAGCAGTTTCCGTTTCAGAACAATTGCGGCAACAAAGAAACTGCATAAAACCTTGTTTTTCCTATTGGCCCCAAGCAAATTACTAAGAAATCTTGATCCATTACCTTATTAGAAAATAGATATGGTAAAAGACTGTCCTCAAAGTGCAAGCACTCGGGCTTCAGTTCTTTTCCTTAACCTGATTTTTGCAGCTCTTAACATAAGGGGATTTTAAGAATGTACAAAAATAATGTATCTTTTTACTTATTAAAAGCAGGGTTTTCTTTTTTTTCAAAAGCAAATTTTATTTTAAAAGGTAGTTATAATTGTAGGTTTTTTAGGAGATACGCAAAGCAGCTTCTCAAAATAATCAGAATTTTGACAAAGATTCTGATTTTTTAAGACGGAAAAAAGAAACTAAATATACCAAAAAATTTTAAAATGTTGTTTTCAAAGTATAAGTAATTTTTAATGGAAAAAATTCTGAAACAATCAAACTCTTGATCATCATAGTTTCCATACTTTGTGTTTCAAATTTACAACTTCTAGCTTTTTCCTATAGCTATTACAACATATAAGAAACTAAAGATTGTAACTGGTTCCGCAGTGCAGACAAAGAAATACCTGCAACAACTTCACAAATTCATCAGGTTCTTTAGCAAGACGCATGCCACGTCCTCCACCACCAGCTGTTGCCTAGAAACACCAATGTTTGCCAGTTTACAAGAAGTTGTTAAACACTGTAGAGGAGAACTTCACAATTCCCGTTCAATAAATTTTAATCAGAAATTAAATGAATCATGTGGAGCCTGTAGAGACTAAAATTGTTTTCTTTTAAATGCACCACAAACTAGAATATAGAGGATCTACAACGCACCCTCAAAGACATCTCAAACATGAAATTAATATTTGAGGATAGTCCAATAGTGGTCCGATAATGGGTGCCATAAATTGACTCAACAAACTTAGCAAGGATAGGCTTTAATACCATTTTAGAAAATAAACTCATCCTTACAAAAACAACTTGCAATGTAAGGTTTGTACCATATCAATGTTGAAAAAAAATCAAAACGACCATCACTATAAACGTGGCCAGTAACCACTCCATCCATGGCCTCAAACAATTACAATGTAACCACAAGCAACAAGTGACCATAGAGTTCAATCGCGAGGGTTCCATAGCTATATATAAAGCAAAGCAAAAGCACGTCAGAAAAGCTGATTTATATACAAATCAAATATTACTATCTTTTTCAAGATTAATGTGTTAATACCCTTGGACAAAGAAAGACTCGACTATAACCCAACACAAAACGTACACTTGGACAAAGAAAGACTCGACCCATAACAAAGTTCAACTGACTTTTAGTGACACTGTAAAGAATACATAACACAGCTAAGCAAGTGATATTCGCAATCATTTCTTTGAAAGAGATAATCCTGAATCATAAACTCCTCTCCTATCTAAATTTCCCCAAAGATGGGATACGTACACAAGTATACGCTAAAAAAATTGAATATATGTACATGAAACTTAGTAGAGTTCCAAAAGGGATGCAATATGCTATTTGCCATCACAGGTGCAAATTCCTCCTGTAGGAAGTAATTACAAAAGTCTGAAGAAGAACTTCTTCCTTTCCTTATTATTTCCCATGTTTACAATATATTCTCACCCTAGTATGGTTATAACTTCAAATTGAAATTATTTTAAGGAAAAGTAAAGAAATGGAAACTCAAACTACTTTGTTCATTTTGCCTAGCCTTTCATAACTACAAAACTTAAGCCCTCGTATAAATGGAGGGTTATACTTGGACATGAAGCTAACTTTTCTCATTCTCACTGTTAGGAAAAAATATAAGACTTTTGTTAAGAACCTAGCTTTCCAAGACTACTTTTTAGATTCACACGCATGAGATTATGTTGTATGTATAATGCAAGTGTTCCATGATCTACGTCAATCCAAAACATTAGAATTATCTTCAAATAGGCACAAGACACAAATACAAAATAATAAAGCAATCTACCTTGATCATCACAGGAAAACCAATCTCGTTTGCCAGCCTGATAGCTTCATCTGTGTTCTGTTACATGAATTCAATTCATCAAATTGATGTCATAGAATATGATATTGGCCTCCAAATTTAACATTGAAGCTACTTAAAAACATGCATCTAATATAATACCGGTAAAAGACCCTCGCTTCCTGGAACAGTGGGAACACCTGCTTTCTTCATTGTTTCTCTGGCAGTTGATTTGTCACCCATAACCCGAATACTATGAGGCTGAAAGTTTAAACTCAATATTCAGCATTACCATATGATTTGAAAGGGAAATATTAAAATAATTTTTTCTTTTACAGCTTTATGAAATAACTTATCTAAATATACTCGACAGAGAAACATTAAAAAATAAGATCAATCCATTCAAATCAAATAAAATTTGGGACAATATATAACTTGGAAGCCGCCTTTGGCTTGGCCTACACTATTAAAATGCTTAAAAACTGAACTCTTCAAGCACAACTCTGCAAGCACATTTTGTGTGCAGGTTAACAATACTGTTATGTTAGCCATGTAATGCTCTCAGAAACCATAGCGTACTAGTTACAACTTTCAGGCTGGTCGCCATGGATAAACACTAAACAGCAACCCCCATACAATTTCACTGTTTCTATATATTCTAATACTCAAGATATTTTTATGACTTAGTGTATCTATAGTAACTGGAAATCAAATTGCAGGATGCAAGATAGTTTAAACAGAAGCAAGTTTTAAGATTTAATAGGATAGATAGTATAAGTCTCATTCAATCCAGGTGACTCAATTGTAAATTTCTAAATTAGGAAAGTCGCAAGACAACAAGCAAACAAACATGCATTCTACACACTGCATAGTCTACTCACTTTAGGCCCAATAAAGTTGATTCCCTGCTCCCAGCACATTTCAACAAACATAGCATTCTCCGCAAGAAAACCATAGCCAGGATGCAACATCGTGCACTTGCGGCTAACAGCAGCAGACAGAACATTCCGAATCAGCAAGTACCTGAACGGAAACAACAACAAAAATTCCATTAACCACACGAAGACAGACGAACACAACTAAAAACAGAAAAAAGGCCGCAGCCTAACATACGATTGGTTACTCGGCGCTTCGCCAATGCAAACAGCTTCATCAGCCAATTTGACATGAAGCGCGTCCTTATCAATGATGGAGTACACAGCCACGCAGGGAATCCCCATTTCCCGAGCGGTTCGAATCACTCGAACCGCAATCTCGCCTCTGTTCGCGATCAGGATCTTCTCACCGCTACAAGTCGCGCGGAGAGCGCCACAATGACGCGTTTGGCGCTGTTTGCGAACATGACTAACTTGACCTACTTGCCTAGGAAACCTCACTCTGTTCGTTCCTGCTAAGAAACTGCATTGCGAGCTCTTAATCCCTCCCTTCCTCGAAGTTAAGCCCTAGTTTCGTCGTTTTCCATTTCACATCAGATTTAAATTCACATTGAGAGCAACATAACGATATTAAACGAACAAATTAATCAACGGCCATTATGAGAGTAAGGATTTGCGATTTGCGAGAGAAATACAAGAAAATGAAAGAGCGCTTACTGCGACGGGAAGATAAGGCGATGTAACGGTCTTGCAAGCCGAGAGTGTGACTTCCATTTCCTGTAGAAAGAAACAGAGAAAGGCAATGGCTAATGGCGTGTGAGTGAAATAGTTATATATATTCACAATGCTTGTTGTGAAGGAGTGGTGTAATGGTTTACCTATTTGAGAGGATGGCAATGGTGTGAGTGAAAGAGAATGTATGATTTGTGTTGCGTTGTGATGGGAGTGAATTTTGATGTGGAAGGCGATGGAAACGAGGGAGGTGCCAAATTGGAAGCTCCGCCTAAATCTAAATCTAAATGCGAATACTGGTTTAGGTGGACTTTGGCAGTTGGAAGGTGAGGGTTTTCATCCTCTTGCATCACAGCCCTTCCTTTAGCTTTTATCACTCCTCAAAGACAAATTCTTCCTCCACCCCTATACCGTCTTCCATACCCTCCTACAAAATTTTATTTCCACAACTGTCCTTATTAAAATTACTTAAATACTTCTTTTTTATTAAGCAACTTTAAAATTTCTGGCAGGACATTCGGATGAGGTCATCCGATTCTTATTTTTTGAAATTTGAGAACCGAACAGCCTGACGTCTGGTTCATAAATTATTAATCAAATGGACTGGATGGAGGGTGTCATCCGATTTATAAGTTGTGAACCGGACGTCACCCCATAAGGTAAAAAAATTACAAACTGGATGGGTGGTGGGTGGACCTCATCCGGTTTGTATGGATGGGTGGTGGGTGGACCTCATCCGGTTTGTATGGATGAGTGGTGGGTGGACCTCATCCGGTTTGTAAATTTGTGAACTGGATAAGGGTGTCATCCCATTCATATTTTTTCAATTTTTTTTAAACTGCACTATGATAGATTAGTGAGGAGAAGTTGGTTAGCTGTTACCTATCACCACCCAATTAATACTTGAAAGTAAAAAAAGAAATGAAGAGTCTCTTTTTTTCTTTTTGCTGTGTTTACTTCTCATTCCAATTTCCAACCCCAATACCATCTTAAATGAAGAGTCTCTCCTCTCTCCTGTCCACGAATTCATTGGGTTAAGGCAAATGAAGAGTGAAAGACACACTCTCCAGTGGCAGAGGAGACTTTCATTTGCCTTAATTAAATTAATTTAGTTTTATGAAACCCAACCAAACCAATGAATTGGTAAAATGCAAGGAGAGACTCTTCATTTCTTTTTTACTTTCAAGCACATTAATGTTCCTCACCAATATATCACAGTGCAATATGTCACAGTGTAGTTTAAAAAAGATTGAAAAAATGTGAATCGGATGACACCCTTATCCGGTTCACAAATTTACAAACCGGATGAGGTCCCCCACCACCCATTCGGTTTGCAATTTTTTTAGCTTATGACAACCGAACGGGATGACGTCCGGTTCACAACTTACAAACCGGATGGCACCCCTCATCCAGTCCATCCGGTTAACAATTTATGAACCGGACATCAGGTTGTCCGGTTCTCAAACTTCAAAAAATGAGAACAAAAAATGAGAACCGGATGGCCTCATCCGGGTACCCTACCAGAAACTTCAAAATTGTTTAATAAAAGAAGGATATTTGAATAATTTCATTCAGGGCAGTTGTGGAATAAAAATTTTGTATGGAGGTGCAGGAAGAGAGTATAGGGGTGGAGGAAGAATTTGTCCTCCACAAAAGTGGACTGCTACGTGGCCCACCACAATTGGGCTCTTCTTCCTTCAAGCCTCTTTCACTTTATGACCAATTTGTCAAAATAAAATTTAATTTGTATATAAATAGGACAGGGGTTCTGAAGAAAGAGTTTAAGGTAGATTTGATTGTTTGAAGCCTCAAAAATTCAAGCAAATTTACATCAACCACCCTACTCAATTAGCTAACTTATGGAAGTGACCTTTAATTTATCAAGACAAACTTCTTTTAGTTGAACTAGAGTTTGAGCTATTTCAACTAAAAAAATAAATGTCAAAAGTCTTATAATTTATATCATTATTACCTGTATTATAAGTTATTGATGAATTATTTTCTCATATCATAGTTACAAATAATTGTTAAAGTGAAAACACGTGTTAATTAAAAAAATATGGTCATGCAAAATTATAGTGGTATAAAAATGTTTACATTATCGTTATCTGTATTTCTTTTCTTCTTCTCAATCCCTTGTAACATTAAGCAATTCGAGTACAACAAATTTTTCTACAAAACATGAAAATTGAGCAATAGATTTAATAATGTTCCAATACGAAAAGCCAACTTCCTGCTAATATTGAATCTACATCCTTTATCCAACATCTAATCAATAGTCAAACTCTCTAGAAATCATTATTGTCCACTAATGTAAGTAATTTTTTGCTACTGAATTTAGGGATTTGTGATATGTTACGGAATGGTATGTTTATGCATTTTGTTTTGCAGGTTGAAATGCACCTTCATGTTTGAGATAATCAAGGAAAGAGGCGTCGTTTTTAAATTATTAGAAAAATAATTAAGTTGATACTTGGGAAGATGTTTTTTTCCTAGAAGAAGAATCATCACAAGATTACACAAGAAAGGCAAAATATAGGAATGTGTTCTGGAGCATATGGAAAAAGGGGAATGTATTTAACGAACAAGAGAGACAATGTAACTTCAAACTAAAACACAGAATAAATAAAAACTTCTCAGTTCAACCAAAGAAATCTGACGTATTTTTTTTCCCTTCTCAACACCTCGCCTCTCAAATTCCCCTTTTTGACCCAGTTAGTACCCATACATTTTTAATTTAACCAATTTAGTTCATCAATTTCCTAATCTATAATCCTCCAATTCTCATTTTTTAAGCAAATTTATATAAATTAAAACAATTTGTCTTCTACTCAGTACTCAAATCAAAATATGAAATTTCGCTAAAAATTCAATTTTTATACACCTTCAAACATTGCATGTTAAAAATCTTTTAATGTTTTGCTAAATTTAAAGTACGTTTTCATTTATGATCTCTTAAAATAATTTCACACCTCAATTCCCAATTAAAGAATAAATAAGACTGATCCAGCTAAATGAAAGTCAAGAATTCTCACCATCCAAACTGAAAGTTCCTTAAATGCATACTTTAAACATATATATATATGCTCTTGACCGACATTTATCTACTATAAAGACTTATTTCAACATACTTTAAACTTTTTCTAAGAAAGAATAATCTTCATTAACTAAAATTAATTCATAAATTAATTTGTTCTTATTTTTTTCTTCTAAATAAACTTCCAAAGAAACTCGTTCAAACTAAACAACAATCACAAGCTCCAAGGGCGCGTTTTCCTAAAATAATGAACTGTCGAGCAAATTAAATTATCGCCGAAAACAATGAACAGTCGAGCAAATCAAATTATCACCGAAAACAATGAACTGTCGATCAAAATTTGTATTGAAAAAATTCAGCAATTACAAGCAAATATCTTCAGCACCTCACTCCCCAAGCCCCAAAGATAGGCAAGGGGTTCTGAAGGCAATACTCTGAACAAAATGGACCAAATGTTGTAATCTGTTATATCATACCACACCTATTGACAGGATGTTTTCCATCGATCTGATCTTTTATATCATTCTATATTGACTACCTTCACTATTGGTCACAATCTAACCTTACATCAGGCTCTAAAAGTTGGATGCGAATATTTACACAAAAAGGCTTAGATGAGAAGTGGGTACACCCCCAAAGGTTGAATTTGAAAGTAAACTTTCTGCCAGCCGAAATAACCATGAATATAACGAATAGCCTACAGGAAAACGACGATGTTATAAATACAGAGAATTTGCAAACATAATGCCTCGTCGAAGGCTTTCGCTTGCAGCTGCAAATTTCTTCTCCAAGTCAGCTTCTCCAACTGCATTTGCAGCAGCACGCAACTGGAAAGAGGCAAGGCAATCAGAACTCTAAAAACTCGTCATGTCACTGTATTATCTTTGATTTCCAATTTTGAATTTGACCAGAAATATGTTCACATAACTTCGAGAATAATCAAGCATATCAATTGTTTATTCTATAAGCCCATGAAGATAAAATTTGAATATTTTGATACAGTTAAAGAACTGCGCTGGGGCATCATGACGTCCTTTGTCCCAAATAATCATACATTATAGTGTCAGCCCAGACTATCTATGGTGAACGAATTTCAAAAACTGCTAAATATTTAAGAGGTAATTTCTAGGTGGACATTTGTTTACCTGGTTCAAAAACTCATCAAGCCTTCTAGCACTCCGAATGATACTTCCCTCAAAGATGTCAGTCATTTGTATAACATCGGCAAAATTTGCCCCCTGTGAGAAAATTTTGAAAGGAAATACCAGAGAAATTAATATTAATATACTCAAAACAAGTGAATCTTTCATTTTCGCTTCTCCCACTAATACAAGAGAGCACATAACCACCATTAGTCTCACTGAGGTAAGATGTATATACATGTCTTGCATTACAGTATAAAATGATTTTAGCCCCACAATATATGCAGATGAGTTCATGTTGAAGATACTTAGTATGCCACTTAGGTGATGAATAAAAGACTAGTAGACCATGGAGTTTGTCACTAACATATTCTGCAGATTTGTTTATTCTAATTTTAGATCCAAAGTTCATGCTTAGAAGATAAAATTTTAGAAAAACTAAGGACACCTAAGTTATAAATTCTTCAAGAACATCTTAAATTCCCAAATCTTACAAATTTTGCTCGTCACCTTAAAAAAACTAAGTTCATGTCATTATGACTTCAACAATCGGCACTGATCCAATAACATCCAGCATTACAAACTGTCCAGAACGATCCAAATGCAGGAGACCTTTGGGTTTGAAACACAGACAATGCACACACCCGCCAATTTTGTGTTTAAATTAAACTATTTTTCACCAGGGGAAATGGGCAACAAGGATCAAACTCTAGACACTTGGATCATAAGGCTTTGGTGCCAAGTAAATGACTTAAAAAAAGTAAGCAAGCGTTCAAGCCAAAAATATGGTATAACTAACCTTTGACCAGGAGTATATCACATCCATCAAATATGGCCTCACTGTTGATTCAACATACTCATCCACATTTATATCCAATTTGCATTCATGTTGAATCTGTGACAAAAAGTAATCTCATTTATATGTTAATTTCAGAATTCCCAAAAGATTTAAGCTAAGTAAAAAAAAACCTACTTCTGCTATCCTTCTTGCACTATCTTGAAGTTGTTGCAAAGGCCTTGCAAGCTCTGTCCTTAGTTGTATCTGCTCATTTGATTTATCTCCTGGGATGAAACAACTTGCAAGGGCAGCAACTTGATGATGGTCAAGGTCATTAAAAGTACCTAATCGGGGACAAAGAAGAAAAACGAATTACAAACATAATACTGCAAATTATACAGAAATCAGAATGCGGAAACAAATATTAATTCACCATTAAACATCAATTCAGTGACAAGGAGTTCATCCCCCGTGTCAACCAAGCAGGCTGCCCGTCCCTTCAACTGAACTACACCGTCAGTATCGATATGACCAAGCTTCTTTAAGACTCGTGAGCGATTCTTTAATTCTTCACGAAATTTTTGTAGCTGAAAATTTAATAATTTTATTTCTAAAACATTGAACCCCTCAAAACAACAACTAAATCATGCAAAAGGAGATTCAGAAAAACTAAATGAAGGACTGCAGTTGTCAGTAATAGTGCACTCAATTTGTCATCAATAAAATTTCGACATTAACAATCAACCAACTGTTAAGTTGTTAATCTGCATGAAGCCTCATGGCCTCATGGATACTGGACACACAAAAATGCATAGCAGACACATTCTAGTAGACTCACATTCAGTTCAAAACTTCTAAGATGTGATCTGGATTAATAAGTAAATCTAGCAAAGTCAATACCTGAGAATCCCGCATTTTTGTCTTCAGTTGCTGAATTTCATGATTTACTTCTGCTTTCCTCTCAAAGGATTTGATTTGATCCACATCTTGTTGCTACTTGTAACAATACATTAAGGTAACAATTAAATCAAAGTAAAGGCAAATCATATTTATAACATAAAGGATAGAGAAAATGGAGTTCATTAACAAACCTTATGCATAGGATGAGCAAACATTTTCTGCTCAATTTCCTCTATTTGATTGACTACTTCAACTATCTCTGGGTCTTGCACGTCCATGTCCTGAAAATATTATTTTAAAGAATATACAACATAAATAATGTTTGATTCAGTGGAGTTAAACATCACTGAAGCTCAATAGTCTTCTCACTTGCTCTCTATAATAATCGGAAAATAATGCACCCATTAAATCTTTGACTAGATATTACAAAAAAGAAAGATTTTATTTTTTATTTTAATAGTAAATATGAGGTTAAAGAATCTTAACCATTCAGAAGGAGAATGAAATAGAGAAGTTACAAGGTAAAAGTAATAAAGGAGAATATTAAATTATGTACTTAGCTATTCTGTGCATGTACAATTGTAGCATGTAATCAGAGCTGTTAGCTATTGCTAACAGCTACCTCATCTAACCTTTTCAGTAAAGGCAGTTTGCTACCTCATGTAACCTTATCAGTAAAGGCAGTTTCGAATTGTCATCTAACATTTTAGCATGATACGAAGTGATGTTGATCATTCTCTATTTTCTAGTCGTTTCCCTTAAGGATGTATTTACTTCATTATATATCTTGTGGATGACAATGTTTTCATAGAAAGTGATAACGAGAGTATTTCCAACTAAAACAATATCTTGTCCAAAGTTCCAGAAAAAAGATCTAGGGACACTTGAGCTATTTCCTTGGATTAGAAGTTGCACAATTCAAGCATGGTTTTGTCATATCTCAGAAAACTATACTCTGGACATTCTAGAAGAAACAAGGTTGTTAAATGTTAAGCATGTGGATACACCAACAGATCCAAGTGTCAACTTTTATAACTAACCAAGGAGAACCATTTTTTGATCATCGCAGATACAAAAGGTTGATTGGTAAACTAAATTACCTCATTGTGACTCATAGTGACATTGTCTTTGCAATGAACATAGAAAATCAGTTTTTAAATTCTCATTGTCAAGACCACGGGGATGTAATCTTATGGATGCAGTAGTATATTTAAAAGGCTCTTTGGAAAGGCCACATTTATGAAGATAAGGAAAATATTCAAATTGATGGGTATAATGATGTTAACTGGGCAAAGCCACCACGCGACAAATGCTCCACTTCAGGACATTGTGTTCTGGTTGGAGGTAGTTTAATATCGTGGAAAAGTAAAAAAAAAAAAAAAAAAAAAAATGTTGTGGCAAGATCAACAACAGAAACAAGCTCACATCGCCTCTAATAATTTCTTTTATAAGAGGACCAAACAACATTGAGGTAGTTTGTCCTTTCATAAGAAAAAGGTTGAAGTCTAGAGACATGACTACTACATTTGTCAACACGAATGAACAAATGGCTAACATATTCACCAAGTCTCCAAGAGACCAAGGATAGATCATAATTGCATCAAGCTAAGTACATACGACTTATATACTATACTCTATCTAGACGGGGAGTGTTATAATTATAGAAAAAATTAGCAGATCCCATATAATCAATAATAACTGGAATATATATGTATCATATATTTACTATTTGAGGACATCAAATATCTATTTATTGTATTGATTCTTTTTCCTAATATAAGTCAAGTATTTCTCTTGTCTCGGAAAGATACGGTTTCAACTCAATGTCTCTTTCTTCTCTATAGCTAGAAATTAATAAAAGTTTCTCTCACATGGTTCAAGTAAATAGCATGATTCTATTACCAAGTGAATAATTTTGATGACCAAAGTTGAATTATTTTACTATTTTAACTCTTAATACAAACAAAACAATAACATACAATCAACTTGCCACATCAGTGTGTGGAAAATAATTACCTTTACAGGGTTAAGCTTTGGAATACCTCCTGGAAAACGATTTATCAGCTCCTGCACAGCGAGCAGTACACTCTGCCTTGCTTCCAAGGGTCGAAGATCAGAAGGTATAGACACCCTCAGTTTACCAAGAGTAGATATTAATGGTAATTGAACAGGGACCTATTACAAAAGAAGCAGCCAAGAAAAAGATAACATTTTTTTCAGATAAAGGAAAAGTTCAATAAGAAGATACTAAAAATTCATGAAACAGTTTGAAATATTGACCTACCACATGCATTTCACCTTTCTCTCCAGGGCGGGGTGGACATGGTTTTGGCCGTGAATTGTTTTCAGTTGAACAAGGTGAACAATGAAGTAAAGTATCAACTATATAACCACCACCAGAAGGTTTCTTAACAACATTGACTACAACACCCCAGCCCCAATCAGTTCCACCTTCTCTGACTTTGATCTGAAAGGTTACACAGTGCATTCTGACTCAGTAAAGCATAAGATAAGGAAAAGGTGTACAAGACAAAGTAAACAAGAACCATAAAAAAATGAAAGTAGGCAGACAGTAAAGGGGCACAAAAAAAACCAAACAGATATATAATATATCTAGACATCAAGATTTACACTGTTGCTAAAGAAAAACTAAACAAGCACAACATAAATAAAAATCATTTACATGCCGATAATAATACAGTATCGCATACCAATCGACCAGGAACAAGAAAATAAAGGATTATTTCTGGCCTAATTATTTTTGCCATCATCTTCTTCTCCAGCTGTGCTATTTCCAATTTTAGCTTATGATACTCAGACACTTCAGCCTACACAGGTTATAATAAAACAAACGTCAATATTTACAGAATACCACACATAATTAAGAAAACTGTACTCAGTGTCCAGGAACAAATATTACCTCCCCTGAAGCATCAAGCAAGGTTACCTCCTGCTCCAGCTTTGACACCCTTTTCTCTATATCAGGTAAAGCCTGAACAAGAATATGATGCTAGTAAGATATAGATCTCAGTGCAACAAATACTAATAAGATTTTGAAGGCAACGATTCAGTATTAACCTTTTCATATTGAAATTGATGAAATGAATTTCGTATCACGTGTTCAGCAGTGAACTGACCCTCTGCACGGCTCATCAAATTCAAAATTGAGTAGTAGCTAAGCCTGAAAGTACTAACTAAAGGAGCAGGTTTACCCAAAACCATGTCCTTGAGGTTATTCATTTCCATCTACATAAAATAGTAAGATAAAATGTAAGTTGTCAATGTAAAACTAACTAGTTTTCAAATAAGGAACTGTTGGATAGATAACAGATACGAAAAATGAACACGATACACAGCAACAAACTTATAGTCTCATTGACATGCTATATGGAGTGAGTTATACACAAAACAAAACAAAAATTATATAAATGATAGATTTTCATAGCAAAAATAAACAGATTATTAAAAAATGTTTGTTTTGCTCCTAATTTACAGATTCTGTTTACATAAATGTAAGAAAGGAAAATAGAAGAGAAACAAATAAATACATGTCACAACTAACCAACCCTGAAACTTCATAGTTCATAGGGTCTAACAAATCACACAACTAAATAATACCATGTTCTATCTCAACAAAATAACACTATATAAACTACTTGTCTCAAATTATATTTAAATGACTGCCTCCAACCAATGGCATGATTTATTCAAAATACTTTATTGGTTAATTAGTTTCTGAGAAGAACTCTTTCACATTTACCAATTTAATCTCATTTTTGCTTTAAACACTCAATTGAAAGCTGGTTCAAAACGAATTCAACCTTATACATTGAATCTACACCAGACCAACTTAATAGATTGAATTTTTTACCTTCTTGCATATTCATTTGTAATCAAAAGGGTATTTTCTAAACCAAATGCATTGGATCATTCAACACTTGTCCAGTGTGCAATATTTTTTTATACAGGTATGGGCACACAGTACATTACTCTGTCCGATGTGTGATATGTGGGGGTATACATGGTATACTATTAGCTTTGGGTCAGTACTTACTATAAATTAGAAAAAAAAAAGTTCAAGTTAATTCCGGTTTAAATATAATGAATATATAAAAACAATAAAAAATATTTAGTCAAACTCAAATACTCATGTTGAATACAATGAAAAATTTGTGTTAATTTTAAACAAATCTTATTTTTTACCATGTTCCTATTTCTTAAAAGTATCCTATTCTAGTGATAAGAAAGACATTCAATGGTGTTCATAATTTCATTTTATTTTTTTTATTCTCAAAAGGCATAAAAAACGTGATATTGTGTAAAAAAGTGAGTACAATACTTGAACGACGCACATACACATACACTTCTATTGGTGTCTGCTTCAAAGTGCTAATAGTTATGAAATTGAGTTATGTGAAATCCATATACAGATCATATTCTGCCAGTACACATGTCCAGGATTTAAAACATTGACGGGTACACATGTCCCAGTTCAGAGGTGAGTTAATCAACGTAACACAGAATCTTACACAGTGTCATTATTTCGTAAACATGTTCCTATTACATAATATCATTATTTATTAACCTTCTCCAAGGCAACAAAAGAAAGGACGGTGACAACTTATGTCGAACATAAGAGAATAGATCTATATGATTTTAGATGTTGATGGAGGAGCAGGAATTACTCTAATTTTTTTTTGTTAGGACACGAACAACAACAAAAGCCTTATCCCACACTAGTTGATAGAACACCACACCACAAGGCTAGAAATGAAGGAAGGATTCAAAACATCAACGAAAATATAGAGATCTAATTGTGCAATCTCATGAAAAAAGATCTCAAATTTAGGCAACAGAAAACAAATTAGACCACCAATATATTCACCTGTTCATCAATCATTATGATACAGATTCCCCGCTCATCTTTGCCACGTCGCCCAGCCCTTCCACTCATCTGAAGGCAGCAAATCACTAATGGTAACGTGGGCACCAGAATGAATATTAACAACTACCATCACCCAAAATATATATCATCTCTCACCTGTATATATTCACCAGATCCAATATATCGGTGACTATCACCATCCCACTTCTTAACAGCAGTGAATACAACTGTTTTCGCTGGCATATTCAAACCCATGGCAAACTGAAAAAAAAATACTCAATCTAGAACTAACAGAAAAGAAAAAAAGAAAGACAGAAATCAGAAACTGGACAAAATCTTACTGTTTCAGTAGCAAATAGGGCTTTTACAAGACCTTCCTGGAAGAGAAGCTCAACCAATTCTTTGATAACAGGAAGAAGTCCAGAATGATGGACAGCAATCCCTCGCTGAAGAAGAGGCAACATCAGCTCAATAGCAGGTAAGCACCTGTCTTCTTCATTCAAACATAGCACTGCATTTCGAAAAACATGCTCCACTGTCTCCTTTTCTTCTGGGGTGTTGAAGTCAAGCTTGGACATAGACATTGCATGTTGCTCACACTCTCTTCTACTGAAGCTAAAGATGATAACAGGTTGGAATTTTCGTTCCATTATCATCTGAAAAATAAGCAACACACTAGCTCAAATAAAGACTAAGCACTAGTTTTTTCAATAGAGTAGTTTATTGAGACAAGAAAAATAGGGAAACGAGGATAAGAAGAACTCCTCAAGAAAGGCAAATGTAAAAAATATACATGTAGGAACAATAGACACCATCATAGCAAAGCAGCTCAATCTCTTAACATTTTTGTGAAGAACACTCATTTGAAAAGGCCATGTGTTTTACACCATATGGCAGGAAGCCAAACGCCTACATCACTTCCATGTTTGGGTTAGTTTATTTAAAAATCAAAGTGTTTTTACTGTCACAACGTTCTAAGAAATTTGAAAATAGAAAATAATTATTTACAATAAAAAAGGCTTTCTCAAAAATGCAATAAATTTTAGAGGGAGCTTTAGACCTCCAAAAAATTTAATACGGCAGGGTACTTTTCCAAACTACAAAAGACTTAACAATAAAAATTAAAAGAAAATGCAAGAAAACAATGTAGATTCCCAACTTTTGAACTCTAAACATATTGACGGACAGTTCAAAACATATTTGTGTTCTCTAAACAGAGTAGTATGCAATTTTCTGAATTGCCTTCATTTCAGTGTTAGTTTGGCGTTTAGTAATTGATTACCTTTAAAATCAGCCAATATGTCAAAACATTCACAAACAGACATCTAGTGGTACTTGAAAACAGACTACAATGCTAATTCATTTCCAATAATGATACAGAACAAACTCCTTCCCAATTCCAGGATATGTTTGGATAAACTGCTTAAGTAAAAACTTATTGAATAAGTGATTATCATCTTACCTTATATTTATAAGTTGTTTCATAACTTCTATAATCAATAAAGAAATAGGGTTAAACTGTTTTCGTATAAATTGTAGGGTGCAGTTGATACACACCAGAATACAGAACATAAAGAACAGCACAGAACAAATGTTTAAGTTGCAGGAACTTTTTGGCAAGTGTATAGTTTACTGAAAAATTAATAGCACTACCAAAATGTCGTAAAACTTCCTGTAACACCCTTTTCAATAATTATCTCATTATATCATTTCAAAATATAGATTATTAAATGTTTTAATGTAGTATAATTATTATAAAATATTAATATATAACATTCAATATATAGATTTTTTGTAACCAGTTTGAGTATTTCTGCTGCATTGTAGCATTTCATTTGTCCAGTCCCATAACCAACTCTGAAATCAAACATTTACGTTGTGCCTTTACATTTTTGCAAATTAAACAGACCCGTTAGTTCTTTTCATAAGCTATACTGGAGCACTTATAGAAATAAACTCATCGATTCATAAACATAACGTAAGTTATTTTTGTAAACTCTTCCAAGCACTTTAACCCTATTTTGATGAACTTTCCAAAAAGCACAAGAAAAGAAAATAAGATAAAATGAATCAATATTTCTCACTAGCTAAAATTAGCTTATGCATAACACGTTATAGAGGCTTTCACATTTAATTTCTCCAAAAACTGATTTTAAAATACATAATGTTTCATTGGAGGGAAATGGAAAGGAGAGAAAGGATTTTCTTAAAACTTTTGTTATCGGTCCAATTCTTAAGAGGAGAGGAAAATGGATGGGAGCAAAATCCCTACTGATGTTTTGAATTTAAAATTGTACGGATACAGAAGCAAATTATGTTTTAAATCTCCTACCCTCTTCTTGAGAACCAAATAAGCAAATGTCTACTTACCATCTTTGATATCCCTACCCTCCTCTCAACCAAACATAATGTCTGATCAAAATCCCTCTCCTCCCTTCGCTTTCCCTCCCCTCCATTAAAACCACTACCCTCCTTTGACCCAAAGAAAACCACTACCCTCCGATAGAATCAATGCAGAACTTACACAAACAGGGCTTTAGACAAGTAATTATAAGATAAACTCAAATAAGTCATAAATGATATCTCCCAAAGTCACCCTAAATAAAAAAAAAAGAAAAAAGCATGAAAATTTAACAGAAGATATCAAAACTTAACATACAGATATACTCATTTATGGTTAATAAAATTGACATCCTGAATAACATCTCGTTTGATCAACAACAACAACAAACAAAAGTGCCAAACTAACCTTAACAATCTTGTAAATGTCAGAACCACCAGAAGCATTGCCACCTCTCCCACCTCTTCCACCGCTTTTGCCACCTCTCCTCCCATCAGCCAAATTCTGCTTCACGAAAGTATCATGTAGCTTTACAAAATTGTCCTCCCTGAACTGTTCATTCTCATCTACAACCAAATACAACCCACTCCCTCCAATGGGAAACGCATAGTGCTGTAGCGGCGTAGGCCTAAAATCAGTGTACACAACGTGACAAGGCTGCTTGTGGATATTACAAATCCACTCCGCAAATTCCGTCGCATTCGACATAGTAGCGGAGAGAAACACCATCTTAATCGCCGGAGGCAGAAAGATTATACTCTCTTCCCACACAACGCCTCGTTCGCGATCCTTCATGTAGTGAATTTCGTCGAATATAACCCACGCTACTTCTTTCAGGACTTCGGAGCCGCGGTAGAGCATTCCGCGGAGAATCTCGGTGGTCATGACGAGACACGTGGCGTTCGGGGAGAGCGTGACGTCGCCGGTCATGAGGCCGACGTCGGTGAACTCCTGGCTGAGCTCACGGTACTTCTGGTTGCTGAGGGCCTTGAGCGGGGACGTGTAGATGACGCGCTGCCGGTCGCGGAAGGACATGGCAATGGCGTATTCGGCGACGGCGGTTTTGCCGGCAGAGGTGTGGGCGGAGACGAGAACGGACTCGTTGCGCTCCAAACACGCGATGGAGACCTGCTGGAAGGGGTCGAGGGTGAAGGGATAGGACTTCGCCATGGGACCGTTGTGGAGAGGGTTCGAGAGAGTTCCGTGGAGCTCGGAGTCCTTGTTCGAGACGTAACCGCTCGGAACGGCGACCTCGTGAACGCACGTGCGTTCAGCGCTGCGAGCTCGTTTCGGCTTCGAAGCAGTGTCTGGGACTGTAACTGGGAGTTCAGGTTCTCTTCGCTTTCCCAATGACGGTGATTCCTTCTTCTCGTTCTCCATTTACTTCGAGCTTCGGCGAGTGCTGCTACTGGCAAAGTTTGAATCTAACGGTGAACACGCCGGTGAGTATAACAGTGTTTGATTTTTCAGGCCGAAACCCTAACTTGAGCGCGTGTCCACAATTTTGTTATTTTCGGTGCCTGTTCAGTTTATGCCTTGGAGCATGCTTCGTTGTGATTATGGGCTTGAAGTGGAGTGGCAGGCCCAAAAAGGTTATGTAATAATGTAATAAATATAGATGGATGTCATAAGGTTACAATAAATAAATTTTAACCTATTTTCTTTTATGTAATCTTGCCATTTTAAGATACTTAAGTTAATTTAAATATAATAAAATATCTCATAAGGATAAGAAATTAACTGAACACACTATCCTGACACTTTATTCCACTAAGAAAGTTATTAAAATCGTTAAAATTGGTAGATTGGACTTTTTTAAAAATATTTTTCTTCCAATTATATGATTTTCAATAAACTAAATGTAAAAAAAAAGGTCTAATATGAAAAGTGTGTCTAGTTCATTTAAAAATGTTGTTAACATTCTTGCTTTTATATTTTAAAGTTTAATATTTCTTGTCAAATATTTCTAATCTACATTTCTTAATTTTAAAAGTATCTAATAAATCATTCTATCATACGATATTTTTTTTAAAATATAGAAAAATGGTAAATACAATAACATCTTATAGCATTCATCCACATTGAAAAAATATTAAACCGGTCAACAATTTCACTTATTTAAGAGCTTAATACCACGTCAATGATAAATTAATAAAAAAAGGTTGGTCTAATTGTAAAGTAATCATTGTAACTATCAACAAAAATTGATATTAATTGGGTTAGATGTTCATATAAATTTATTGTATGTCATTAGTGCCTAAATTATTTTTGCTTGGTTTAATATGTAAAAAAATTACCAAAAGTTGCTCACGTGAGTTATTCAATATTTTGATCCCTAGAGGTTTAGGACCGGAACCCCCATCTTATAATCAACGACTAAAAGTACGGATTTACTCAGGAAGTGGACTCATCTATTAGGAAAAAGGTTAGGTAGTACCTTTTATTTTCACAAAACTAATACATATACAAATAATTCGTAAAAAGACTAAATAATTGCGTTCAAAACTATTGATAGAATATCTTAATCGCCATTTTTATGATACAACTAATAATTGACCTTCTAATGTTCATCCTCCCTTTGGTTGGCATAAAGACCACAATCCCAATTATTAATTTTGTAATAATAATTCATCACATTAAGAATAGTAAATTGACTAAGAAGATTCATTTTACATTGGAAGGAGAAATAGTTCATTTTTAGTCATGCATAAACCGGCAAATCTGCTAGGCCCAAAAAAATATTTTGCTTCCCTCATAAGTTTACCTAAAAGCTGTATATGAATTTGGTATACAAATTGAGCAGATTAAATTACTTGTTCTAATATTTTTGCGTGTAGAATAATTGAGCCTACGTATTGAGTCACTATATATGTATTGGCTTCAGAAGTTGCCTACTTAATAATGCTTAGTTCTAAACACAAGTTAATCGTTTAACATTTTCTCAGCGTATTTATGCATAACTGTTGACAGTCATTTGGACAGAGTTTTCTGACTGAAAATCATAAAATGGAAGATATACACCGGTCAAATTTATCAACTGTGTAAAGGATCGATTCCACACCAAATATCATCATATCACCAGTAAGAAATAACCAGAAGAAATCTCATGATCAAAAAATTCAAAGCAATACCAGATAAAGTTTACAAACTATATTTCATTAGAACGGCATTGTAGTCTCTAGAATTTTTAAAATTGAGTTTCATGAAATTTTCTCAGTCCCGTCATCTTTCTCGCACAGATCAAACCAAAAGTATTTATCTTTGCTGAGAGGCACAAACCAACCCGAAGGAAACTCAGTAACTACTTCAAAATAAAAAAAAATAAAAAAAATTCCACTTTCTTGCAATCAGGAGTAGCATAATTGAATAAACCCCCAATTTGGCCCTGAGATATCATACGAACTCAATTTGGTAGTAAATTGCAGGAACAGGGCTAGTTTGGTACACAAATCAAGCACTGTCAAATTATAATAACACTTGACAATCTGAAATTCAAAGAACTATAAAACCACCAGAACAGTGCCTCCACCAAAGAAATCGTGGGAATATCTACGCATCAAACATGATTTCGAAATCCAAAACCCTAAAGATAGTAAAGATTATACGAACGCAGTAATTTCCCACCTGCTCAACCAAACACAAACTACAGAAGCCACATACCAGTTCAACCGAAAAAACAAAACAACACAAGTTCACATTCCCTTGATCAAGCATCTACCAGCTATCATAAACACAATCCTCCATAGATAAAAACAAACTAAAACGCAGGAACGATGTTTGAACATTGTAATCATAAGAAAAGGCCGATTATTTACTACTGCGTCTTCGCAAATTGTCTCGAACAAAACAACCTAATCCACTCTGAAAACCGGTCCATGAAGTTACAGACATTAAAATGGGAGAAAAAATAAAAGAAAGAAACGACGTCGCGTTGATGACGGGGAATCGGAGAGGTGGATCAGACGGGGCTGAAAAGCTGCGAAAGCGCAGGCTTAGGGTCAGAGTTCATACCGATGATGATGACCATAGGGATGAAACCGTAGTGAGTGATGACCTTCGCTTTTCGCATCGCCCATGTTGTCCACTCCTTCAGAGACTCGCACGCGGTTCGGTCTTCTTGTGCCTTCGATCCCTTCGAACTCTTCCCCTTCGCCTTCAGAGAAACCCTTGATGCCATTGAAACTGAATTCTCTTTTCTCTCTCTTTCTCTCCCTTTTTCTCCCTCCAAATTGGTCTATTTGGTGGACACCATAAACCCTAATTATAGTGGTCTTGTCGTATGGCTCGCACACTTGTCGCTTTACTCTTTCGAACCAAACATACCCGTGTCATAAAACGACACCAAGGATTGCGTCGTTTAATATGAAAATGGCTTAGAAAAACATTAGTTACTATTATATAAAATAATAATTCTGAATATTTTAACACTCTCCACTGGCTCTATATTTGCAGAAGTGTTGAATATATTTTATACTTTCAACACATTAAATATTTTTACTTTTTATTTATGAATTTATAAATATTAAAAATATTTGTAAGATAAAATTTTAGGTAATATAATACTACTTCAATAGATTGGATGTGCTTGATAAGGAGACAAAGATGAGTTTTTTCTTAAAAAAATTGGTAAAGCTAAGAAGATTTGCACTTCAAAATTTGATCAGCAAAATATTAAGAGACTAGTTTCTTTTATCAGTAAAACTAACAAGATTACCACTCCCAAATTGTGATTTTTATTAATTATTTGTTGGTTTATGAAGTACTTTTAAAAACTATAATTAATATTGAAATATATAATGTATAATAATATATTGTTAATGGTTATTTGTGTTTTATATATTTCCTTTAGTTCGCTCTAATTACTAATATGGCTAGTAATATTGTGATTATTTTCAATAAAAAGAGCTTTTGGAAAAGGTTGTAATTGAACATGAGTTATATAAATATTCTCACAATCTTGACATTTTAATTCTAATGAATAATTAAACATTTTAAAAATAATTCTTCCTATGTTATGTTGTACTTTCTCAAACATAAAAAGCATTGTGAAAATAAAAATAAAATAAATAAGGCTAGTTAGATTTTATTTTTTTTTTTGAGAGAGGATGGAGTCGGCTGAAACGAATCCCAGTGAAAATAATAATTGTTATGATATTTTTTGAGTAATGGTTGGGAGGAATTTACATTCTGCACCCCATCAAACCCAATTGCTCCCTATATTCTATGTGAAAAATATTTAAATACCTCTTAACTTACATTTCTTTTCTTCTCTTCCACCTCTTTTTCTTCTATCTTTCACAGTACATTCCTTGTATTCCTTGAGATTTTTTTTTCTCCATTCGTAAGTGAGATAGGTTGTCGTTGCACCATCATTAAATAGGTGAATTTTTAAGGTATATTTTTGTTTTTTTATTTTGTTTGCAATATGATTTCTAAATCTGAAAATACTTTTTAGATTATACAATTCATAATGTATATATTAATTTTTTTTTAAAATTGATTATTTGTTATTATTATTATTATGGTCATAGATATGGTGAAGATTAGAGATGAGTCATCATTTCAAACACAAACTAGAAAAATATTGATGTCATGGGTTCATAAAAGAGATGAGAAAGTTGTCACCATTTATCATTGATGAAAAAATCATAGTAGGATTTCTTAAAAGACCTCCTACTACCTCGTTGTCGTATAGTTATGTTTCTACATTGCTATTTTTTTTATTGTGAGACAGTTTTGTACATATGTACCGCTAGATTTCACATTAGCACAATCGTTATTGCTCAAACTTTTTAAGATAGATTTTGGAGACATCACGACAAAGTTAAGACATTATTGTGGTGCTCACATATGATTGAGTTGGTTGCACAAGGTGTACAAAGAGTCCATCATACATCATAGATAAGAGTTTGCAACTCAAGTTTATTTATTACATTTAGTTAGGTGCACGATTTTTGCTGATAAAATGCAACATTGGTTAACATATTATAATTGTCGTTATTTAGCAATTTGAGGTTATATGGTGGGTATGCACAAGGAATTATCACACTCACCCACGTGTATACCCAGTTGGAGAATGCTTACTTTAAGCACACAAAACATTTATAAGGTTATGTCATGTCGTCACATGTAAATAATACACATAATCTTAAATTTTCTTTTCAATTAAATATATGAATGATATTAATTTCACATTGGTTCAAATGTGGATATTTGAACACTTTCTAAGGATGGGCATTAGAATGTCAGTCCTCGTACTAGAAGCTTCTCTATCAAACATGTCGTTATATCGTAAAACACCATATAGGTATAGCTAACGTTGTGTGCATGTAGATCGGTTGTCTTACCCATGATGTGGTGCTTTATATTCCTTACTATGACTAACCTAGTCAACTGTTTGAGACGATAGCCATGTTCTCAAGATATATCCGACTGGGGACATGCTCACATCGTCATTTGCTCGAGCGTATGTTGCACAAGTTAAGATATGAGTAGACGATTCCTCAGCCTCCCCAACTTTTGGAAGGAGACGTATTTGTCGTCATTGATGATTAATGGTTGCACATTTTCGACCATTTTGTTATTGGTGTGATGTTGGCTTCACATCCCTTAGCATGTTGTGTCATTGAACACGTAGTCCAAATGATAGTTAAACACAAATGATTGTTGTCATTTCATAATCAAATTAAGATTTGTTTCAATATAGACAGTCAAACATAATGGTAAATCGTCTAACACGAAAAATATGATAGACAAGGTTAGTTAACCCCGAGTCACTTCCCCACGATTTCAATAGTAAATATAGTTAATCAATGTAAATAATTCGTCTACAACAAATAAAAGTTAGAAATAATAGTAAATATTTAGAAGGGGTTTAAGGATGTTTAACAATAAGAAAACTACTATTATATATTGCTCGAACATCGCTCTCAAGCTCTCATTTCCCCTTAAAGCTTGTGTCATTTTATAGATTCATTTGGTGTAATTATATTAGTAATATATTGTGTGTCATACATTCTTCAAATTTTTTAGTTTCCAACTTTTCAAAATTCTCATAATTTGTTTCCAGTTTTATCGTTAACTTTTATTGTTTATATTTTTGTAAATGGTTTGTTTCTAGTCTTGTTTTTTATACATTGTATACTTTATTCTCTGACTATTTCAATTAGATTTTGTTTTCTATTTTGATTAAAAAAATAACTTGGACTTTTGCTTAATCATAATCGTTCATAGTGGCAGGGGCTTTCTTTAAATTGACGTCTAGTTTATGTTATTTGCATCAAACTCTTTTGTTACCCAATTGTCTTCATTACAATTGGTGTTGTTGTTTGCTAAACCTATCACTAGTGGAAAAACACACATTCTATATTAGGAAAAAACAACGGTTAAAACGTAATCGATGTAAAAATAATGCGTTACATTTTTGAAATTATATGCAAAGATATTATAATGGTTGGGCTCCCAACCATTGTAGTATCTCTCTACTACAACGGTTGTGATCTCCAAACCCTTGTAGTATCCCCTGTTTTAATCCTCACGCACTGTTTATTGACCTAATGTTTTCATTGCTTTCATTATTTGTCTTTGCCTCTCGCGTCACTGAGTCTTTCTGGTGCTTATTTGTTTTTCTCACTCACGCTCATTTGATTGGTTCCTTCATTGCCTTCATTTACCTTTTTTAGTGTTTTCGACAAAGGTTGTTTGCTAACCTTTTTACGTTATAGGTTTTTGAGATGCTATACGCTTGATGCGTGATATTTTCTTCACCGTGAATGCATGGTTCGACACTCATTACCACTTCTCTTTGCAAGAGGTTAGTAATTTTGTAAAATTTAATAAAAATAGTTAGAAATTTGTTTTTGACCCAACTTTTTTTATTAACAACTTGATTTAGTCTATATTTAATGGTAGAGTTCGCACGTTGTATAGATTTATCATAATTTTTGAGTTGCAAAATTTTAGCGCGAAAAAACATTAAACGACCATAATTTTTTATGGAGAGCTCGATTTGAGATGTTATAAAAATGAAAGTTGTTTGAAATTGCGTAACAAAGTTCGTGGCCCTATGCAACCATTATAATATCTCTTTCACTTTGGCAAAAAGTGGGTTTATATAGTGATTTGTCAAGAATCGAGGAAGTATCTTCTATTTACTATAGCGTTGGTCAACAACTATAATATGTCCAGATTTTTTACTGCTTTGAAATCTATAGTGGTTTTATAACTAGTGTAAAAAGTGGTTTTTTCACTAGTGTATACTTCATGTAATCACTATACTATCTATTTAGACTAAATTTTCAATATAACATAAAATAAAAGTTAAGGTCCAAATAAAATCTAGTTGGATGAATCATAATTAACACTAATTTTATTATTTATTAAGTCCTAAAAAGTTATGACTAAAACTTCAAAATGTGAGTGAAATTATGCTCATCAATGATCGTGGTCACAATATGAGCATGCTTGTTTGGTGAATTGTTGTGTTTATTATGTTGTCATGATTTTTTGTTTTTATTTTTCATCTACCCAATGTAGTGTGGTTCAATAAATGAAAGATATATTCAAGGAGATTGCCGACATTCTAAAGTGCATGAACAAGTGTAGTCATGTAGCAAGAGATATTCGAAAGTGCATGAACAAGTGTAGACAGGTAGCAAAAGATATTTGAAAGTGGAATAAAACTCACAGTACATTACAATTAGCCTGAAATATTATGAACAAATGAATCGTTTATATTAAACATCTATAAGTTATACGAGACAGACATTGAAGACCATTGTCTAATATTTAAATTTTATATTTTTAAATAATATTATACACATATTTTGATTGTTGATATATAATATATTATTGTCGTTTGAGAATGTTTACTATCGTGAAAATTGTTTTCATTACAAAAAATCTTTTTATTGAAAAAACATCTTTCCAATAGATAGAGTTATTTACTTTAATAATTGATAGTGTTTGAAATCAATTAAAATAAAATATAAATATATTTAATAAAAAATATAAAAAAATGTATTCTAAGATATATAACGAGAAATATAAATTTATAATTTTAAAAGGGTAAGAATGAATTTCTAGATTACAGGAGGTGTCCTTGAGTTTTATGGGGGTACAAGACGTAAAACCCTGGTTGGGAAGGGGTTGTTTCGACAAACAATAGAGATATTTCTCTTCTTCCATAAAACCCAAAACCCTACTTCTTCTGTCATATTATCCTCACCTATGCTTCTTCTTTCACTTCTTCAACTCACTTCATATCCTCTCTTTCATATCATTCATATAAGCATAGTGCTCAAGCTCCAATCGCGGTACGTTTCTCACCTCACTCTTCTTTTTCCTTCCATTTTTTTTTTTCTCTCCACACTCTCTTCAAACACCGCCACAACACTGATTTCAACCGTCGTAACCGAATTCAAATAATACGAGCATTTGATCGCAGCTATAACGAATTGCATCTTCTCCGAAAATTCGGTTTGCGTTCCATTTCAGCGTCATTTCTGAACTCTGATTCCATTTTCTTCCATTTTTTTGTGGTGCAGATGAGAAGCACTGAACACTGAGGGTAATGGAAGGCTATGATACGCGGAGGGATAACGGTGGAAATGGAGTGGTAGTGCCACCGTGTACTTGCTCACGCGACGAATTTCGCACACGTGGCGGTGGAAAAGAATTATCGCGAATTGCTGCTGCTAGAAACTGTTATTCTGCTTCAAAATATGACATGGCCGTGACGCGGAACGTTAAGAAAAAACAAAAGCGTAAAGGTATTCAGGAGCTGTTCACTGCCGATTACATTGTGAACAGAGTGGTACGGAAGGATGGTCCTCCGCTTGGTCAGGAGTTTGACTTTCTTCCTTACGGTGCGTTTTGAATGATTTATAGTTATTCTACTGTGCGCCGAGCGCTTAATCCTCTGTTTTTTTTTTATTCTACCCGGTACTTGTGAAACGATGATATTGAATGGGAGTATAGGGTTGTGCTTTTTGGTGATCAGATTCAGTGGATTTTGTGTTGTTAAATACTCTGTATATTACGATTCACGAGTGCGTGGATATTTACTAAATTTTTTAAGAACAATGGGGTATATATGATTCTTTCAGTAAAAAACTTTGTATTACAGGAATTAGCTTTGATTTCCAAATTAACACCATCCCTTTCTTTGATTAGAGTGAACACGGAAGGGAGTAAATAATAGTCATTAGTTAGTTAAGCATCGTATTTATATATGTATTCATAGGAAATATGAAGTTAATAAAATGTTTATTTTGGTTTGATTATTAATCATTACAGATGTTCTCAAACTTGTTTTCTTTCTGACAGAAGAAAATAAATTGTTTGGCCTCAATTCAGTAATGAGTCGCAAAAATGGGCACCTCTATTTTTTATTTTCTTCCGTTGTGCACTTGTACTAAGCAAATAATATACATTGTTTTTTACTCCTCCCATTTAGTCATTTTCATTATTATTATTCTAAGCATACCTTTAATTCTATTTAGTCTTCTGCACCTACCTATTATAACTTTTATAACGATCCTTGTTTCCATTTCCTCTTTGATTGATTAGGACCCAAATACTTCACTTCTGCTTGTCAAGAGGACCAAGGATCCTCAAAAAGGAGGAAGGTAACCTTTAGTATTCCAAGAATGATTTGTGATGTTTCTTTTGACACTCCTTTACATTTATCACAAGTTCTTTTTGGTCAGGGTTCCAAGAGTGCAATTCAAAGTCTCGCCGATTGTAATATGAAAGCACCTGTGAAGAAGCACGGTATTGGCAAAGGTCTGATGACAGTTTGGAGGGCAACAAATCCTGATGCTGGAGACCTTCCAATTGGTTTTGGTGTTGATGGCCAAGAAGTTTCTTTACTTTCAAATTCTATAGGACAGAAACTGATCCATGAAAACAACAGGTCACGGAAAACAGTTAACAGGAATGTAAGCTATCTAAACCCATAATATTATGCACACTGTCTTCTTCCTATACAAAACATGAGTGAGCTTGTTAGTTCTGGTTAATAATAGTAGGTCCGGATTTTTTTTTTTCTGAACAGGTAATGCCAAAAAATAAAACGCAGAATAAGAGAAATAAATCGCAGGATAAGAGGAAGTTTTCCATGCAAAGAAGAGTGGTAATCAAAAAGTTGAATGTGAATTTGTGTTTACTGTTGAATGGTTTGGCAAGTTTTTTTTTTCTTATCTGGCAGGGGGAATTGAACCTATATGTTACACAGAATCAGTCAACAAACGAAAATTGTGGACTAGCTCTGGATAATTCAGTATCCGAGGAGGGAGTTGATCGAGTTTCAATGTTAATTGATGATGAAGAGCTAGAGCTGAGGGAGTTACAAGAAGGAACCAATCTGTTTAGGTGTTCTAATCATCTTGCTGCCAGTGGAATGCTTGTCTGCTCACTTTGTAAAGGTAATTTGGAGGAACAAAATTTGACCAGTATTCCTTGTTATATTCAAATGAGTAATGATGTTATGAAGCTAGAATGTTCCGATTCTGATTAATTCCATTCATTAAATGCATATGGCATGATACAGATGCGCCGGTGAAGTTTCCTCCAGATACCATCAAGATGAAGAAACCTATCCATTTGCAACCTTGGGACTCCTCACCAGAAATTGTGAAAAAATTATTTAAGGTGCATACAATCAATCAGCTGTGACTTAAGATATGCTTATGTTAATGATGGTACTTTCTGTGCAGATGTGTTTCTACACTCATCCACTAAAGTTTCTATTCTATAACATGCATTTTTACTACCCAAATAGCACAAAACGTTGCCATGCTAGAAAAATGTAAAAAAATTTAATCAAGATTGTTGTAAAAGTAAATGGAAAGATGTAGCACTTTATATCAATAATTATAAATATAATAAGTTTTTCAAGCAAATTTACTCAGCATTGGCGTGCTTTCTATGTGATTCTCCTGGTGAGTGTTTCTGTCGTAGCTCAACCTTCCTGTCACAATCTCATTCTCTGCGTCCTTTGAAAAGTTCCTTTGCATCATGGATAAAAAGGTGTTCAATCACTAATCACATGAAATCCGACAAGCCATGGTCAGTTAATAATTTGGATGGTATAGAGACACAAGGAAATTTTGGAGAGTGTTTTGAGAGAATTCAAAACTCATTTCCCTACACCTCTGTTGCAGCCTGTCTGCGAAAGATATAAGAGGTGTTTTAGGTGGAATAAAACTGTTTCTAGACACCCACATGATCAAAACATTTAGTACACTTAAAAAAGATTGCAAGGCTATTGGTCGGAAAGGAGGGGGGACAAGGAATTCCACTTCTAGGATCACATGGTGTGTTTTCCAGCAGCCACTGAAAATTAGCTGTGCCTGGAAATTTTTATGCTGCGGAGCACCAAACCAGCCATGGGAAGAGGCTCGCCTCCTGTTATTGTACTTGCTTCTAGACTGTATGAGACCATGACTAGTTCTCTTTTGAATCCCTCCTACCATTATTGTTTTAACAAAACCTACCTAAGTCTTGAAGCTCAACATTCTTTCTTGTCTGCATATTTTGTTTATTATGCTTCTGGAATTTAAAAATGTGATGGACATGATAGATTATATAACGTGACAGTGAACGAAATTCTTCCTGATTCTAGTGCCTTGTTATTTGTCAGACAGATCATTATGGGTTTTTGTTTAATATTTGGATTTACTATTACTGATTTTTGGATTTATTAGTTAGAACCTGCTGGATTTATTTTATGTGACAAAAGAGTTCTTTCTTTGATTAGCTAATCATTGTCATTGTCATTTTTAAGGTGCACTGAAGTTACCACATAGCTTCATTTTAATTTATTTTATGACAAATAACTTTAAATTGACATGGAACTCACTTTATTTGGACAGGTTTTCCATTTCATTTATACATATGCTATAATTGTTGATATTTGTCCCTTCACTCTTGACGAGCTTGTTCAAGCTTTTCATGACAAGGTTATAAGCCATCTGACCCATGCTTATACATTGGAAGTATTTCCAATTTTTATTGTTTAATTGTAATTTTAACATCCAAAATATCTCTCTCTTTACTGCATGTGTTTCCCAGGACTCAATGTTACTTGGCAAGATTCATGTGGCCCTTCTCACACTTCTTCTATCTGACATTGAAGTGGAGCTTACTAATGGATTTTCACCACATTTAAACAAGTCATGTAACTTTCTTGCATTGCTTCACTCGGTGAGTTGCTTATTTTCCTTACCTTATTTTGGGAGTTCATGGATCATTAAGTACTTATTGTGTTATAATATTTAATATAGAATGACTTATTGTTTTATAATACTTTAGATGTTGTACAAGTTCATTACGTGTTTACTTTTATAATGATTTGGCAGGTTGAAAGTCAGGAATATTCCCTGGACTTCTGGAGAAGATCTCTAAATTCTCTTACTTGGATTGAAATACTCCGTCAAGTGCTGGTTGCTTCTGGATTTGGTTCGAAGCAAGGCTCCTTACGCAGAGATGTCCTTAACAAGGTATTCCAAAGTCCAAACGCACCTATTCTACATCTGATTTGACTTGAATATGTTTATGCTTTAGATTATTGTATGTGTTTTTTACATAAATCAGATATTCTAGAGGCTTTTGATTATTATTAGTGTATGCTTTTTCTATGATCTGCCATACTACAATACAAGACATCCTAAATGGTGAACATCTGTTTTGCTGTATATTGTATTAGACAGATTTTGAGCTAAAATAATATTTAGCTTAGATCATATATGTTGTAGATGAAGGCAATAGATTCACGGTGTTCACTTAGTCATGGAAAAATTAGGTTTCGAAAATGCCTGTCTTTCTACCACCCACAACTTCCAGTTCCTAAGAGAGGGAGAATATCCCTGCTCCTTCCCCCAGAAATAAAATAGCATCGTCTTCTTAGATTTACTAATTACTATCCACTCCATGACAGTATTAGCAGTAAACCTTTGCTGAAAGGCTTCAATTTCATCTGATTCATGAACTACTAAACTGTTGTGATGAAGTTGTTAAGCATGTACTTTGAGTGTGTTTGACCCAACTTACTTTTTAACCTTTTTTCTCCTTAAGAGAAGTTGGGCCAAAAAAAAATTATGTATAAGTTCTTAATTCAGGAGCTTATTTTACAATGTAGATATTAAAAAAGTAGCCTTTGGAAAAGTTCCCTCAAACATCTTGTGATTGGCTTATGCGGATCTTTTCTGTACCAAGGCACTTATCAATTCCATGACTTGTATTTTTTTTCTTTAATTTATTTTCTAAATCATACCTTTGCGTTGACTTATAATTCGTCTGTACAATGATTTAATTTATTTATTTCCTTGACCCTTGTGAATGCTGATTATTTCTATGTGAACCTTGTCATCTTTTTTTCTTAAACAAAATATAATTTTGTTTACATGTATAGAAATTAAAAACTTTAAATACCTGTACTTTTAATATTTTTATTTACTTTTATTGTTAAGATAATTTTGGATAATATTTTTATTTTATAAATGTGGTTTTTCATTTGACAAATAACATGTTTTAGATTAACTAACACTTTAAAAAGAAATTACCGAGCAACTTTTTTTATTGTAGCTTGAAAAGGAGCATTTAAGCTTAAATATAGAATTTAAGGAACAACTTAAACTTAATTTTTTAAGTTATAATTTTCAAAATTGACTTAAAAGTAACTTTTATGCTAAAAATAAGCTGGGTCGGACATACTCTCTGGTTTCAATACCAATAAATTCTGCTCGATTCTCGAATGTCTAAACCACTGATTTTGGCATCTCAGATGAAATTTTAGTAGTTTCAATGGATATAGCTTGGATTATGACTGGTCTGTTAATTTAGGGCCTTAGGCGGTTAGTTAAACTGAGATAGTTAGAAGAAATAAGGCATGTTGCTATGAATTGGAAGAGGAGTTGAGAGGAGTTAGTTGGTGAGTTATCATTGTGGCTAAGGGGAATCCATCTTGATTGTCCAGGTAATTTTGTTATTTAATAAACATTACCTTTTTCATGTGGTTAATCTGAACTTCTGTTTTTCGGATTACTGTATTGCTCTCTGAATTTAATTCTGATCCATCAACAGTGTAAAGATACACTATATCAGTGAAGCATCTATTGCCACCTATTTCTTTATTAGGGGTTTTGAGTCAGTCAATAAGCTTGTCTTGGATGTTAGTCCAAGTTTTCAGTACTGAATGTTTTGGTTTTAAGGTATAACCTTACATCTATGTTTTGTAGGAATTGAATCTTCTTGTAAACTATGGTCTATGCCCTGGCACCTTGAAGAGTGAGTTGTTTAATATCTTGTCAGAGAGAGGAAACAATGGATGCAAAGTGGTTGAGCTGGCAAAGTCAATGCAGGCAACTAACTGCTATTTTCTGATTCATTTTTTTAACATTATATTCTTTGTCTATATTACTGATGAATTTCAACTGTATTTTTGATATCATATAGATTGTTGAATTAAACCTTGCGAGCACTACAGAGGAACTTGAGTCTTTAATATGTTCTACGCTTTCAAGTGATATTACTTTATTTGAGAAGATTTCATCAACTGCTTACCGATTGCGTATGAGCGCAGTTATGAAGGATGGTGATGAATCTCATTCAGATACAGAGGACTCTGGTAGTGTTGATGATGAACTTAATGACACTGACACATGCAGCAGTGCTGAAAATGATTCAATAAATTCAAGTATAAGAAAATTTAATAGTATAAACAGTCATAAAAATAATATGTTGCAAGTGTACACTGAAATTGATGAGAGCCGTCCGGGAGAAGCGTGGTTATTAGGACTGATGGATAGTGAGTATTCGAACTTAAACATTGAAGAAAAATTGAATGCATTGGCAGCTTTAACTGATCTTGTTTCCTCTGGATCCAGCATTAGGATGAAGGTAAATAATTAACTGTAGGCAAAGGTTGTCATTGAATTATCTCCCCCTCCCTTTTAAATTAAACTGGAATGTTAAATGGATAAAATGGAAGTTACAGGCTTTGGATTGTCTCCATTCCTCTTGCATCCCCTAAGATGTTTTGTGCAGTGATCTTATCATGTTAAGTTGTATCCTGAATGATCTGTTTTGTACAGGATTTGTCTAAAGTCACAGCTGATTGCGATTCTAGCATCCAATTACGAGGGTCTGGAGCTAAAATAAAGAGATCAGTAGTTAAGAAAACTGGGCCACTTTTGAACCATAAACTACACTTGAATTCTGATCCCTGTACTGTAGACTCCTCATCAGTATTCTCAAGATTCAACAGTTATGAAGCTTACTTACAAAAGGGAAAAGGTTCATCTATTTCACATCCTGTTCAATCAGTGTTTTTGGGATCTGATCGTCGGTACAATAGATACTGGCTTTTCTTGGGCCCATGTAATGTAGATGATCCTGGTCACAGGAGGATATATTTTGAATCTTCCGAAGATGGTCACTGGGAGGTCATTGATACTGTGGAGGTGAATTTCCTTGTGTGTAAGAAAGTATATTTTAGTTACACATATTGGAAACATGGAAGAGTAAACAACCAAACATGCATTTGTCTTATAGTCCTCGTGTGTCTAGCGTTTGCATTACTATTTTATTGTTACTTATTTGTATTTGGTTAACCTGTATCTATGCAGGCGTTGTGTGCTTTGATGTCAGTTCTGGACGATAGAGGAAAACGAGAGGCTCTTCTTATTGAATCATTGGAAAGGAGACAAACATCACTATGCAGAACTATGGCCAAGATTAACGTTAATGGTACTGGAATGGGTTCTATGTCACAGTCTGATCAATCTGAACTGGATATGGTGACAGATGACAGTTATTCTCCTGCATCTGATGTAGACAACCTGAACATGACCGAGACTGCTAAAGACTCTTTGCCTTCAGCTGGGGCTGTGGTAATTGAAGCTGGAAAGAAAGTAGAGGATCAAATTAAAAAATGGATCCGTGTTCAAGAATACGATTCTTGGATTTGGAATTCATTTTATTCAGATCTCAATGTTGTAAAATATGGTAGAAGGTCTTATATGGACTCTCTTGCCAGATGTAAGAGTTGTCATGATCTATACTGGAGAGACGAGAGACACTGTAAAATTTGCCATATGACATTTGAGCTTGATTTTGACCTAGAAGAAAGATATGCAATCCACATAGCCACATGCAGGGAGAAAGAAGACAGCAATGCATTTCCTAATCATAAAGTGCTGTCATCACAGATTCAATCTCTGAAAGCTGCAGTTTATGCTATCGAGGTAAATCGTCATTCATTTGCTTCAATTTTGATGATGCTTACTGGCATTGATGTCTTGTTTTGTTACGTTGGACCTTTTAGGGCACAAATTCAATGCAATTGGTTGGGCCTTGCGGGAAAATTGATACTTCATTCTTTCTGCTACTTGGTTTTGTTTGAATAGGATTATTCGATTTCTAGAAAATATTTTACTTATGTTACTTCTAATCTTAGATAAGCATGATAGTAAATTGATTTCAAATGTGTTCCCTATCTTTTTATCTGCTTGTCCAACTTTCTGATGTTCTGTATCGAAAACATGACATGGTTTACAAGTTTTTTTAAGCACGTGGGCATTTTGAAGATTGATTATATTTCCATTTCTCTCATCGCACTGTTTGTACAGTCTGTTATGCCTGAAGATGCCCTCGTTGGTGCTTGGAGGAAATCGGCACATAAACTATGGGTGAAACGACTCAGACGCACCTCAACTTTAGTAGAGCTTTTGCAGGTTATTGTTTTAACTTTATGTTTGATAGAATTTCTGGAGTGTCTGAAATTCTATTGCTCTTAAATTAATTTAAATCCATTTTCTTATGAATTTTTAATTTTATAGGTTCTTGATGATTTTGTTGGTGCCATCAATAAGGACTGGCTGTTTCAATGCCAATTTCCGGATGGTGTGGTTGAAGAAATTATTGCATCTTTTGCATCTATGCCCCATACATCATCTGCCCTTGGTCTGTGGTTAGTGAAGTTAGATGTCATAATTGCTCCCTACCTGGACAGAGTCCATCCTCTGAAAGTGCAGAGAACCAGTAAGAGTTAAAGTACTTCTATATTATTAGAAATAATAGATCACATGGCATGATATCATTATTCTGGCTGTTATAGTTTGTTTTGTTGCAGTTTCACTTAGTTTAGATTTTTGGTTATCTGCTTGAAAATTGAGGATATATCATATATATGCCCAACGGTCTTATGATTTTTGTTCTGTTGCATTATAAAGTTCCCAGCATGGTAATTCATTTCATTTAACTTCCTGCCCTCAAATCTCATCATTCCACCCATCATTAGATATCCAAAGGTAGTTTAGTTTCACACCTAATGTATTGTGTTCATACACGAGGATGTGCCAACATATTACTGATGCATAGTTGAACTCAAAGTTGCATATTCTTTGTGCAAATTGGTGGTGTAGGATATGCCTAATTCAGTCCGCCTAAAGTTCCCTCTCCCTTTTTGAGTTAATAATTTATTCAAAAGAAATACTATCAATTACCAAGACAAACATGCAACTCTAGATCGTTAAACAAAAAGTGTTATATTACAACTTAAAAGGCTGGAATGTAATTTATTTTATATTGTGTTTTCCCCCTTTTTTTTTTGGGATTGTCCCAGATGTTTTCAGTGTACTGTGGTCATAAGATATGTATTGGGTCTCTCTTTCAGGTCAACATGGTCCTTGGCGATAGGTTTGCTTACGTTTGTTTAATTGCACTCGTTATTGGAATTGAAATGAAGAAACTACCTATTCCGCTCCTTGACGTCCCCCGGGTGGATTTATCTTACTTGATCAAAGATTCTTGTGCTGCCTTCAATTGGTTCCTAATTTTTAGATTGACTACAATACAAACAGTTTGGCCAAGGCTTAGCACACGTCAAAATCCATGTTTCTTGTATTCTCCCCCTTATCCTCCTTTTTCCCTTATACCAGCAATCTTGTTGGTCACATGTATAGCTTTAGATTTTTTTTTATATAAAAAAATACTAGGTAGCTCCAGTTTTTTGGTGCGTAGTCCCACTCGGTTTCTACAAGGTCACCCATTTTTCTTGCTTCTTGATGTTTGTGCTCTTCTCGTTTGAGAAATCAATTTTGTCTTTGTATCTTACAGATTAATAATGTCGTATTTGGTTGAAAATAATTTGTATTATGAGAGAGGATTACAGAGTTTGAGGCCATTTATCAAGTAAAAACGACATGCGAGTTTAAGTGCAATTTTCTTTGCTTTAAAGTTCCTAAAAATAGAGCTAGTAAATTACCTACCTACCTTTCAAATTGTTTGATGAGTATTTTACATCAGAAATAATTTTTAAATTTAATGTATGAAATAATATTCATATTTCTCCCACAAATAACATAAATTAAAGGCATAGACTCAGCCTATTGATTCACATTTCACATGCATCTAAAGTTATTGATATTGTAAGTGATTACAGCACAAGAAACAAAATATGCAGACGAGAAATTCAAATGAATGAGAACATGATAAAAATGAGGGAGAATGTTTTGCAAACAAGTGACAAAATTAGTGAATAAAAGTTGTGTAAATGTGTGGCGGGGAACAATGTACACATCAGTGAGAATGAAAGATCATTGAAATAAAACTGGAAAAAGAATATCATGATGGTTAAAAGAAAAGATATAAACAAATGGGTGAAAATTTGGGGAAAAAGAAATTTAAATGTGACAAAATGTACAAATTCGAAATGATGAGAAAAACATGAAAAGTCATTTTTTTTACCATAAATTAGAATAAAATGTTAATTGATTTTGTTGATTAATCTTCATTTAATAATATGATTGGCCATAACTATTTTTTAAACGGTTCTTTCTGTTTATAAAGTTTGAACTTGCCATCTTAACATCTGAATCTAGTTATACTTAATGTCGGTAGGAGGAAATAACTGAAGAAGAAAGAAAAGAAGTTTGCAACAAAAATATATTAAATACAAAAATGAATTATTTATCGTCAAATTTTTATCATTAGTTTACAAATATTTATCAATCATATAATATACACTAAATGACTCTTTTTTACATTAGTGACATTGAGGATTAAACTTATTTCACGCATTTATTTCAATTTCAACTATAAGGTTAATCTTGGCGATTTAAGTCGGTCAAAAGATCAAAGTTTTTCAACGGCATTTGTCTTGAAATCCTTGTTGACTGCTTCTAGTATCTTAAAACTATATTTCACCAACATCTCCTTCTCTACTATCTTTTTTGTATGTTCACGCATCCATCTTTACGTCCACATCTTTCTTTTGTCCCTCTAGAACAAACATGAATCATACCATTTTAATAACCTGCTTTATATCATATTTAGATATCTCATTAATTTTCTCCTTATTTTAGTATAGTATTGATACTTGATATTTAAACTTAAAAATTAGTATGATATTTTCATTTTCTCCTAATTTCACTTTAACATCACATTCACATTGTCCTTGTTAAGATTACAACACATATACTATATTTCACCCCTACATAATCTAAACTTTTATTTCCAAAGTCTTTCTCGTGTTCCCTAGAGTCCTAATCAAAACTACATCATTCGCAAAAAAATATAAAATGAGGGATAGACCTTTGGGTCTCTAGAGACCCCATTCGTGATTAAATTAATCCGTGACTACAGGTTGAATCCTAACGTAATACTTTTTCCTAAAGAAAATCCTTAGTTTTGTTTATCAGAATTCTTTTACTAATAGTTACTCCCTCTTTTATGTTTTATATAACTTCAATATAAACCACACCAGTACTTTTCTTCTCCAAACTCCCCACAATACCTGACACTCATCATGAGTTTTTCTTAAGTTAATAAAAATTATATGCGAGTTTCTTTCTTTACTTTAACATCTTATTCATCAACTATCTTGAAAAGATAATTTTCTTTTATTATAAACCTTCGCGGTATAAAACCAAATTAATTCGCTCAATCACTTTCCCATAGTCTGCTAATGTGACTCACTAGATTTATACCTGTAATTGAACAAATCTAAAATATTTCTTTTGGTTCTTAAAGACAAAGACCAAAGTGTTCTTTCTATACTAGAGTCTTTTTATTAGTTATCAAAAGCTCATTAAAAAACTTAAATGAGTCAAATAATATCTTGTTAACTTACTTTCAAACTATACCGACATTCATCTTAAGAACCTCTTCTATTCTTCGATTCAAAGTATATGTTAATATATCAATTTTCATTCATCTCCTATTTCTAGTCCTAAATATTAGAATTCCATCCTTGTCCATCATTACAAAAATTATAAAATCAATTCTTTATCTCCTTTATAAATCACAATATACGTCAAACATTCCCTTTGATTCAAATCTCTTGTTTTCTGTCTGTTTTTGGCAATCTTTTAATATCTTGCGTTCTCCACCCATTCTTTGTTATACGATGTTCGTAAACTCTTCAAAAACTTTAACTGTGTTTCACTCAATTTTGTCTTATCTCATGCCCAATTTTTTGCACAATTACACCCGTTTAAAATTTTGAAACATGCTCTCTTACTTTATCTTGAACATTTTCATTATAGTACCGATATCCTTGTCTCAGTCCAAAACGTGTTAACTAAACAAAGTTTCTTTAACAGTCGTCCCTGTCTTCTAATACATAACACTACCATATAGTTCCTAATTACCCCTCTCCAACAATTTAGAAAGAAAAAGCAAAAAAGGAACACTTAATTATAATATGAAGACTATTGTTTGGTCTGGTGACATAGAAACTACGCTATACTTTACGCGTGCAGAATTCGATTTCCACCGTGATTCTCGGCTTTCTTCCAGCTTTTGAAAAGGACACGTTGATGAAACTTGTCAATAATTTTATTAATAAATGTTCTCAAAGCACGAGTACAGAAGAACATGATTCCAAATGCAATAACTTCAAGTTCTTTAATATGCCCACCAACAAAAATATTAAAAACAGCTAAACTGCAAATACCGAAACTAAAATGTGGCTAATATTAACGTTGATCGACATATATTGCAATCCTGTGTGATCCTTAAGTAGGCATTTAACAATTCAAAAGTCCTCACATCTAAAAAAAAAAAACGAAAGCATAACTTTAAAACCTCTGTTCAATAATTTCGATAACTCTAAACCAAAGCCAACATGAGCTTCAGACACTCTGCTTCTTCGTTTTCAAAATGGATCCAAGAAAGATGAAAGGAGCAATCAAAACATTACATCAACTGCAACACAAACACAGCTATTTTAAGAAAGTTTATCGAGAATGTCATGTTAATCGAAAGACTTGTATATTTTAATGCTCAAATATTATTATTCTGCGAATTTTACTTTCTATAATTTTTCTACCAATTTTTGTAAATAAAGCATCATTTTGTTACCAATACAGTGGTAAATGTGCAAAAAAAGACTCCAATGGTAAAATTTATGAAATAATAATAGTAGAATGATAAAATGCACAATTAAGCCCAACTGAAAACATATTAATAGTATTACGCTGCTTAATAACAATGTTTCTGTAAGAAACGACTCTGCCAAACATGATAGTAACTAAGTTGCTTAATAAGGTCAATCAATGATCAACAACTACAAAGTTTCATCATTTATCTTACAGTCAATTCAAACATACTCTACCCATATCAGTGATCATTAAATAATAAATATTAAACAATTTTTTATAAGTCCACATTATGAAACAATATTTAGAAAAACTTAAGGGTTAGAAAATGATTATGATCAAACTAACGAATTGAAATGCTCAGCATTTGGAAGAGACCTTTCAAAACTGATCGTGAATGAATTTACCTCGTAGTGCACCCAAACTCACATCTGCGTTGAAAATATTTTTCTGCTCCTTACAAGTACTGATGATATTTGAGACTAATGTAGATGCACTGAGATTCAACATTTAAAGATTTTCTTATCTTCCAGGATTTTACTACCGCGAAAGGCATATCTGTAAGTCATTACAATTTAAATTTATTAAGTATTCAGAAATAAAAGATTATTGCTAAAAGCCTCCCTATTTCTAACATTGCAAGCAAAATGCTAAATCATGAGATGGATGGATGAAAGCATGACTTGACCAATAGCAATTAACACCAGATTATCTGCTATTCTTGCCATGGCAAACTATGAAATCTTGGTTAATTGTCAATTTCCTTTTATATCCTTAATTAATTGTGGAAGTTATTAATGAAGTATGTGTTCATTCCAATGAAAGTAAATGCATTTATGGAACTTTTAACAATATAATATAAGGCATATTCATTGGTTGAAAAATTATCTCTAGTTATAGTAGTCGCACGAAATACAACCACCCCTTAAACCATTTATGAAATAGAAGTTAAATTATGACATTAATAATTAGGCTTAATTAACTTTAATACTTTCATTGGTCTTGATGAATTTTATGTTTGTTTTTCATATACACGAGGACGAAAGTGAAACAAACAAATTTGCCAAACTCATCCTTACAGAAGAAAGGCTATTAGATGAGTTTACAGAATGCCAGCCAATTCAGTAGTCTCTCACTACAATCGATAAGAAAGTTTTCTTTATTTCACATTATATACTGTCAATTCCCCACTATGTTCTTGCAAGGGATACTCTGTGCAAATATTTATAACATGAAAAAGAATTTAAACCGGAAACAAGATCAGGAAATTCACACTGAAGTCAGATAAAATACCGATACATACTGTATTATTTTAAAGTGGAGACAGTTTCATATCCCTCTGCCTCAATAGCTTCTACCATTGATAAGTCACCTGTTCTTGCAATTTTCCCTTTGTCCTGATTTTTTTGAGAAAAAAAAAAAAAGGAAAATGTCCATTCATATTATTTCACAGTTTACAGCATAAACATAAGACATATACACATTCAGTTTCTCACACATGGTCTAAAATTGCTTTCTAAGAAAGATAAACAATACTCTATCAGAAGGCAAGTAAATGTCTATTAACTTGCAAACTTAAACAAGATATAAATCAAATATTTAGCAACATGCTCTTAACTACCAAAATGCCAAAGATCACAACTATTTTACAAAATATTTTTCTAAAGTTTCAAGAGTTGTCAATAGCATGCTATAATATAACGGCACCTAGGGGCCATATGCACTACCACAGCATTGCACTTTCTGTAGCAGTGGTATAGCACAGTTATGCTGAAGCTGTACAAACCTGAGATTGCCCAAGGATATTAACATTAGAGGGTCATTTGTGGAGGAGGTAATTTTAGGAAAAAAAGGGATTTCAGCTTACAGAAATTCCTTTCAAAGTTCATGATTACCATGCTTCACTTAACTCTCTCTCCTATGTTTTGACTACTTCACAACTTCCTTTTGATCCTCTGGTGACTTTCAGGCAACCCAAGATGAAGCTTATTTGACATCTAGTTCTCACTCTTAGTTACAGATTTCTCTTGTGATTAAATTTAGTTTTAATTGTTCTCTTATTCTCATCCATCTCTGTTTTCAGTGTTATTGTCACACAACAGAGTTCCCTTTTCTGTTTTCTCTAGTTCCCTTTGTTCCATCAGTCCATGTTCTCCGTTTACTGACTCTATAATCTAAGTCTCAAGTTCTTTTGTCATCTATCACCCACGGACCCAAACTAATTGTAGCAGCAACCACCGGAATCTAGAACAGTAGAATAAGCTAGCACACACACAAAGACAATGATATAACAAGATTCAGCAATGTTCCTACGTCCTTGGAAACAAATCAGTTGTCTTTCAACTGTTGATTAGAAATAGGGTTATAATCGCTCCAACATCTACCCACCCATAGATATGAGTCATGCACAACTCTAAAGCACTCTCTTTTTCTTTATCTATTTGGTTAGTCACGACATCCTTCGTTACTATTTTACTTGTACGTTTTCTTAAAAGCTAAAACCTATAGATTAATAACGAACATGTCAAGATACTTTAGTACCTTCTAATATTTGATCGTTTGTATTTATATAAGCTGTATAAAATATTTCAAACTAGTCATTATCCCACTAAGGCCTATATTGTAAATTATTCAGTTTCATCCGCAATCCTGGGATTGTTAACAATGACTGTGTCAAATAATGTGATAGAACTAGCATCATGATTCCAATAACGAAAAGTGAAAAGCCACGCATAACACGTATTCCAACTCCAAAACTTGCAATGACAATGAAGATGAATAGTGAGTCAAAAGTTACCATGACATGGACATGTGTAGGATTCAGAAGATCCAGAATCCGTCTATAATGAGTTATCATCAACAAAGAATTTTGCGGGGTGAGAATCCGATTAACAGCATTAGCAACATCCCTGAGTGCATCAACATCCAACCCAGAGTCAATCTCATCCAAAATAGCCAAATCCGCCCCCAAAACCGCAAGCTGCAAGATTTCATTGCGCTTGCGTTCACCGCCACTAAACCCTTCATTCACATTCCTATTGAGAAAATCAGGCTTCATATTAACAAGCTTAAGCTTCTCCATCAAGTAAGAAAAACACTGCACCCACAAAACAACCGCAAACATAACATGCAATATCAACAACCAACCTCATAGCAATATATGACAAACACGGAGATAATCTTCTTCATAAACACTCAAATTAAATGGCTTGAAGTTAAAATCAAGTTATGCACTTCAGCTTTTACAATACCTCGAGTGGACCAAGCTCGGGTAGACCAAGCTTTTTCCTTCGGGCATTGTAGGCCATTACAAGAAACTCATCGTTGGAAACGCCAGGGATTTCAACAGGGGATTGGAAACTCATGAAGAGACCGGAAAGAGACCTTTCTTCGGGTTCCATTTCAAGCAAGTTCTCCCCTTTGAATGCAACACTGCCTCCAGTAACTTCATAATCGGGGTGCCCCACTAGAACCTGCATGTTGGTCAATCAGTATCATCACATTTCAACACTAAAAAATCCTTTTTTTTCAATTGAATGAAAGAGGGTAGGGTAAATGAGCAACCTTGGCGAAAGTGCTTTTGCCAGAGCCGTTTTTTCCCATGATGGCGTGGACCTCTCCTTGGTTAACGGTGAGGTTAACGCCGTGGAGAATCTCGACGTTGTTCTCGACGATCTTGGCTCTAAGGTCATTGACTTGGAGGAGGGGAGTGGAAGCAGTGGCCACGCAGACACGGTGGTTGTGGCGGCGGAGGGTGGGGAAAGTGGGTCTGGTGGAGGGTGGGAGAGGGATGAGAAAGGGAGAAGAATGGGTTGGTAGGGATAAAGCCATGGCTGCACTCAAAAACACAGAATCAAACTCCTCAATCCCTTTTACCACCTCCTCCTTGATTTTTCTGCCAACTCATTCCTCCCATTTTTATTTTATTTTATTGTTCTCATCAGCTTCTCTCCAAGTAAAATGTTTAATACATTATTGGCTTAATAATTTTTTTTTACCTTATTTATTGTTTAATAAACATGTTAGTTTTATAATTATTAATAAATTTTAATTGATGGGTGTGTTAGAAAAAAATGTGTTAAAATGCACTTTTGTTGATTTTTTCTAGGTGCGAGTTTCATCTTGCTTAAAAGTAGTGTAAATTAACCAAGTATATGTAGTGTAAATTAACCAAGTATATTTGTTGATCAAACCTTCAATCCCTAAGCTACTTCATATAGAACATCTAAGTATTTAATTTACTTAAGTCAAACAATTTTATAATTAACAAGTACAAATCATCCATACCTAAAATACACTACTCCAAACCCAAAATATCCATTGTTAAAATACACTATTCCAAACCCAAAATATCATGTCATCCTTGTATTACACTGCTTCATATTGTCATCACTTCATCACCATCTTACTTACACTATTTGATCATAAAAATTATGATAATTGATCTTATAAATTTAAAAGAGAAAATAAAGAGAAGATTTTTTTTAAAATAGTAAATTTATGAGATAAATAACTAAGAAATAATATTTTAATTTATATAATTGACTTAATGTAAAAGTTTATTATTATCAATTTGAAAATCATTTTTAATAAATATATTTCTCACCTAACTCAATTAAATGGCAATGTAAGCTACTCTTATTTTATCAATGAATCATAATTAAATCAATTTTGCATAATAATTGTTTTTAATAAAAATAAACAAATTTTAATGTTGTTGTTATAGATTTAAATTTAAATTTAAAATCTATATAAATAAATATGAAAAACATTGAATAACATGTAGAAAAAGTTTTAAAAAATTACTATTTCTCATAATTTTAATTTTTATAGTTTCTTATATAACTTTGTTATGAAGCTATTAGGGTGGAATGTTATAGGGTACGGAAGTCAATAACCTATATCAATGTACAATTAATTGTTTGACCAAATATTTTTTAATAATCTTAAAATTCATTTATAAGTTGTTTGAGGAAGAAATTGTATCTTGAAGCTACTTGGTCTCCATGAGTTACCAGAGAGATTAATTTCTGAATTTTAATGAATATGTTTGTTTTTATGTGTAAATTGTCACTGGTGAATGAGCATATATGGTATTTCATGCTTCTCTTTAGCTTGATATGACTTAGATAATTTTATTTTTAATTATACAAATTTACGTTCCAAATCAACTCAAAGTTTCTATATGTTGAATTTAAGAGAAATTTAAACTTTTCTAACTAAAAATCAAGTATGTTTCTCAATTTTATTCAGTATTCAAATTGATGATGTCTATTTGTTTAAGAAAACAACTTTAAAATATATAATTTAGTGTCTGTTGTGTGTACTCAATTTGATTCTACATTTGTTTCATAAAAATTAATTTTTATTGGTGTTCAACTTGATAAAACAACTATACTTAAGTTTCTGTTATATTCCAGCTAACAGCTTAAAAAAAAAATTATGTATTCCAAGAATTCTTTTACACATAAAATCGAAATTTCAAAAATCTAATAACCCTGATTGAAATTTCAAAAATCTAATAACCCTAATATAAACGACCATACACGTGCTTAAACCTGCATTGAATTCACGGGTTCAATTGACTAACTGCAATAAAAAAATTTATTCTGAAAAGAACATGAACAAGGCACGTACTCAACACGCAATGAGTAATGCCTCCGAAATGTCAGACTATGAGGCAACTATTTAGGCACGACCACATATATGAGTTGAGGGTCCATTCGAGGTGGGACTAATGCATAAATCAGATGTTTGAGATATTTCCTTTTCCAATTAATTATTATTTTAATTTGATTGATAGAAAATAAATGTATTGGTTTTCTAGAAGAAGGAATGAAGAATAGAGAGTGGCAAAGTTTGGAGGAGTAAAAGAGTCATTGGCCCATATAATTGACGGCAAAGGTTGCGATATTTATAAATTTCTGCTATTTAGTCTGTGTTTAGAAAAAGCAAAGCCTATTTTGTTTCAGACATAGTTTTGTTGCAAACCAAAAAAACTACCACGAGCTTTCCTCCATACGAAACAAAGGAGGAGAGAGAGAGAGAGAAAGAGCGAGGAGACACAGACACAAAGGGAACGGAAAAAAGCAACGAAAAAGAAGGTTCAGATTCGATCTCTTGTTTTCTTTCTTCAATCTATATTCGTTTTTTTTTTTTTCTTTGTTTTCGGCTATTGCATCTTGTCAAACTCGTGTTTTTGTTCTTAAAATCTTCATTTCCGCTCTTTATGACTCCTCAATTCTCCTTTTTTATCCAGGATCTCAGGTGGGTTCACGTTATTTCTCTCAATTTGGTCTTATGTATATGTTTTTGTATTTTTGTTTTTTTTTTTTTGAATCTGCGTACGCTATCGAAGATTCGTTCTAACTCTTAGTTTCGTTTCGGCAAAGCTGCATTTTTGTTGTTGCTATAAGGTAGATCAGGGATATGTGAATGCCCCAATTCTTAATTTTATTGTTTTCCGTCTGGATTTTGCATGCAAATGGTTGTTTAATTTGGTTGGGGGGCAATTGAACATTTTTCGCTGCATTTGTGAAGCATTATTTTCCCCATTGAGTCTTACTAGTAATGTTTCTGGAAATTGTGCATGAGGGGTGTTCATCTTTGAAGAAATTTTGTGAGAATAAAATGGATTTGATTCTGTTTTGACACGATGGTTTGGTTGCAGGTCTGTGCCTCCTCGTAATTACTAATTTCCCAGAAAAAAAAGAAAAAAAAAAGAAGTAAATAAAAAAGGACATGGATTATGAAAACAACAGTTGGATTTGGGAGGGGGTAAACTACTACCCTCGTTTGTTTGGTGGTCTAATGGTTACAGCAGCCGTGCTGGGCTTGTCAACCAGCTACTTTGGAGGGATTGGTGTTCCTTATTTGTCACTGCCATGTTCTTGGTCTAATTTGGGGATTTTCCACAAGAAGAAACAGGGGAAGAGGCGCATTCGGGTTTACATGGATGGATGTTTTGATCTGATGCATTATGGCCATGCCAATGCTCTCAGACAAGCCAAGGCTCTAGGAGATGAATTGGTTGTGGGGCTCGTGAGTGATGAGGAGATCGTGGCCAATAAGGGACCACCCGTTTTGTCTATGTCTGAAAGGTATAAAATTTGATGTTGTATAGTCTTTTTTCAATTCTTAAAATGATGTATTCTTGCCTCTGCTCTTGTATTGGTGATTCTGAAAACTGAATTATGGATTATCTTCCAGGCTTGCCCTTGTGAGTGGATTGAAATGGGTGGATGAGGTCATAACTGGTGCTCCTTATGCAATCACTGAGCAATTCTTGAATCGTCTCTTTCATGAATACAAAATTGACTATGTCATACACGGTGATGATCCCTGCCTGCTTCCAGATGGAACAGATGCATATGCTGCAGCAAAGAAAGCTGGTCGTTACAAGCAGATTAAGCGTACTGAAGGAGTTTCCAGCACAGATATCGTAGGTACTAAGCTTCTATTCATATCATATCAGGATACAGCCACAAGTTCCATAAACTATGGCATCATCTGGTGAAGAGAAAATAGGCTTGCAGGAAAAATCTGGTTTGATACTTGTGTATGATGTTGTGGTTCTTTAGATGAAAAGTGTTGCTGAAGTTCTCTAATGTTGGGGCTTGATAATGAATGTGTTCTTGATGCTTCATAAATCATTAAGCTAATAATATGTATTTGATTTAACAATGCTTTTTATACAGGAAGAATAATGTCTTCTTTAAGAGATGAAAAAAGTTGTGAAGATCATAATGGCGTAAAACCTCAAGAAGAGCAGTCAAAGGCTTCCCACATAGCCCAATTTCTACCAACTTCCAGACGCATTGTTCAGTTTTCAAATGGCAAGGTAATTTTGGTTGCTTGTGTCATGTCTATTCTTTCAAAGAACACATTTGGTTCACAATTTTCTCTGGTGATTTTTTAGTTGAAAATGTTCCTCCTGTTTCTTTAAGAGCTACCCTAAACCGTACCAAGATTTATATGGATTTACTTAATGCAACAAAAATGACTTAAGTTTATGTGACAATGAAAGGGTTCAAGTTGGAGGCAATTTGTCTTTTTTGTTACGATTTGTGGAACTTTTTTATGTGTTAATTCATTATCACTCCATCTTATTTTAGGGTCCTGGACCAAATGCACAAATTGTATACATTGATGGGGCATTTGATCTCTTCCACGCTGGCCATGTTGAGGTACAGATAAATATTTTATTCCACTCAGTTGACTGCTGAAGTTCATGATATGATCAATTATGCTGGTGCCATTTTATTTATTTGTTGTCTTATTTATTTTCTGTGTTATTTCAGATACTTAAGAGGGCTAGGGAGCTTGGAGATTTTCTTCTAGTCGGAATCCACTCGGATGAGACCGTGAGGTATATTTACTATTGAATATGAGTATTATCCAGGTGATGGTTTTAACGATATAGATAAGAAACTAACAACTTTTCTGCAGTGAGCATAGAGGAAATCACTATCCAATCATGCATCTGCATGAGCGTAGCCTTAGTGTGTTAGCTTGTCGTTATGTTGATGAAGTTATCATCGGTTCACCTTGGGAAATTACAAAGGACATGGTAAGTTTCTGATTCTACATTTTCTGGATTTGATTTAAGTACTTTTACCTTTTCTTTTCTGAACTCGTTCTTGAAGCATTGAATTGTGGTTTCATGAAACTTCATTTGTATTCTTGTAAAATACATACACTGCAAATACAATTTTTTTGGTAATATGAATTGACTGGATATTTTCTTTGAGGTGTATTTTCTTAACACATTCATCGCTGCATCTGAATAGTTGTTGCACATAATTTTGAATTTCTTGGATATTTTCAATATGACGAGGTTTATTTTGGACTCAAACAGATAACCACTTTCAATATCTCACTAGTTGTGCACGGTACTGTTGCTGAGAAGTCATTAAATGTAAGTGCGCGTAGTTTCCAGTTCAGTTGGGATACGATATCAGTTTCCTATTTTCACATATCACTGAACATGTATTAATATGCAGTGTGAAGTAGATCCATATGAGATCCCTAAGAGCATGGGAATATTCCGTTTATTAGAAAGCCCAAAAGATATTACTACTGCCTCTGTAGCCCAAAGGATAATGGCTAATCATGAAGCTTACGTGGTAATTTCTTCAATACAATCCATTTTGCTTCTCAATATTTGACTAACCTTCAAATTTTCTTGATATAGTTAATTGGTTATTCTGATACATTAGGTCAATATTGAATTTGTCAAAGGTGCTGTTAATTTTATAATTCTTCACAGACACAAGTGCATAGTTTCACCTCTCAAAGTAAAAATTCATTAAAAAACTATTTCACATTCCTGAATTGTAATCCAGTTGATGGGGTCTGACATGAACAAGCAAAGAGTCATGCACATACTACTGAAGCATTTGAAATTGAAACGGTTATATGTGTGTGTTGAGATCAACTTGTAGTGGTTTTTGCATTAACAGGCTCATGGTTTTATCAGTTCCTATATTCTGACTAAAGAAGTTCACCCAATGGAGCTTTTTTCCCTTTTGCTTTTCCTTCTCAAAATTATGATAGATGTTTCATCCTCTAAGATGACATTGTTACCTGATTTGTTTTCTTGTCTGACGCAGAAACGCAATGCTAAGAAACTTAGGAGTGAGCAAAGATACTATGAAGAGAAAAAATATGTATCTGGAGACTAGAGTGTATAGAATGATCTTGCACATTAGTTTGGTACTGCTCTTAAAAGCTTGGCCCTGTCACAAAAATGCTACATACAGCGTGAATCCATACTTTGTGAAGGATAAATACTGCAGGGTGTGTATGACGTAGGTGTGGCCATAACTCAGGAATACCCATGTACTTTAATGCCCTGCCGTTTTGTTTTTTGTATTTTTTTTTTCATCTGAAAGGCATCCATGTGGTTTGTTCACCAGTTTTATGCCATTTGGTTTTTCTGTTGTTTTGGGGTTTTTGCTGTACCCCAATTGGAGATTCCTTACTCTGATAGTAGTATATTGTGACTATCAGAAGTTATACCCATCACTAATGGCTTTCCTTTATTTATTTATATTTTGCAAAGTTATTTGATATGGACGTGGAAAACCTTTTCCATTATTTTTTTCTACATGAGCCAATAAAAGAAAATGACAGCAGTTTATTTTATTTTTATATCCGTACCGTTCTTTGGGGTATGGGTATTTTAGCAAGTCCATATCAGAAAACGTGTTGATATTATGTAAAAATATTACAATTACCAAGGAAACTGATAAATTCACCTAATGAGAAATAATTGAGTGAATATTTTCTTATTGTAAAATGGCAATAACTTTTTTTACTAAAATGACATTTATTATAAAATGGAAGAGGTATTGGAGGATTTATTTTCTGATTTAAAAGGTAATTCGAAGTTTGGCTGCTGTTATTAGTTAGTGAAGACTATTATAATTGCTATTTTGTGTGGAAACTACAGTATGTTAAATAAACCCTTTCCTCAATTGAATAGCCATTAGTTAACTTGATGTTTAGCATAAAAAATAAATGGAGTAATATACACTAAAACTTAAACCAAATTCTAGTTCAAAATCGTAATTTAAATTTTTACACAGTTAAAGTTAGTTTATGTCTAAATTATGCAAAGAATTTGAATATAAAAGTTAATTTTAATAGGATCAAAATAAAAGTAATGATGAAACTAATGGAGTGGCTTAATGAAGGCATTTAGTTCTTCATTGATTGAATGTATTTGTACACAAATGACCTATTTAAACTCCCTTTACTAACACAATTAACTACTAACGATATCTATCAATACAGTGACAACGAGTAACAGTAGCGACACCTGTGTATATTACATTTAGTACTACAAAATTTCAGGAGGAACACACATACATATATGAACTCAGTAACCTGCTTTTTAGGTATATCTCTAATTAAAATTCTTCAGAAAGAATAATAATAATGACAACCTTATCATCAGTAATAATGACAACGGTGGCCGAATGATGATAAAAAGAGAATAATAGTGTTAAAAACAATAACAACCACAACAGCTAATTCTAATGGTAGTATAAATGTTAACATGATGAAACATAGGACGAAACTAGAAAAAACAAGTTTAAATGCAGCCTTTTAATTATAACTGAATAGTAGTCTCTACATTCTATCAATAAAGATCTCGATACACATAATAAGATAACAATTTAATAGGATAATTATTCTTTGTAATCTATCAATAAAGATATAGACATATAATAAAATAACAATTCAATAAAATAAAGATAAGATTATTGGATAAATATTTGGTGAATAACACAATAACGAAGGAAGTTACAGTGGTGATAATAGTAACCACGATAATGATACAATAATAATAAGTAGTTATTACCATAACGTGGATAACTAAAATTATAAAACTAATGGTAATGCCAATAATATGATTATTATGGTAATTAAAAAAATTATGAATATATATATATATATATATATATATATATATATATATATATATATATATATATAAACATTAGTTATAAAAACTTTTATAACAGTGATAATCATTGTAGTGTGACAATAGTATTAGCGATAATACGATAAAAATAACAATATGAAGGTAATAATCACCACCTCAAGCTCCTATTACAATGCTTCTATGGCCTTCTAATCAAACTCGTCTATAAATGAGATCATTTTTAAGATAATTATTCCAATTTTAATAATAACGAAAATAGTATAAGCAATTAGATATAATTTTTGCCGAAAGAAAAGTTGAAGATATTACAAATTTAAGAGATAAAGCTAAAGTAATTAAAATAACCATTTGTTATTATATTCTAATTTCAGATACTTAAATGTTAAAATTATAGTTTCAATTATTTAATCATTCCTAAATTTCGTAATTTAAACTGCAAGACTCAATTCCTATTTAAAGTCTCAACGGGCAGCAAGTCTTGGAATAAAAAAAACATTCATATTTAACGAAGTTAAAAATAAAATAAGATCTAAATATCAAGAAGCAGAGTAACCAATAATCAAATTTTTCCAAACCCTAAAATACATTCCATGTTGATTCACAGTCATCGTTGTTTGATGATCGATCTTGCGGTTTCCAGTTTACAAACTTCAGATCATCCCTTCGCCAGCAATGCTAATTTCGAAAAACGAAACGCAATTCATAAATGGCGAGAAAAAACATTATACACATTAGCTATCTTTTCTTTGCGACACTTGCATGGTCTCTTGCACAAGAAGAGAGAGACTAGAGATAGCGCAAAAGAAAACTACAACTAAAGGGTTCAGTCTAGTCTACTAACCCTCCTTATATCCTAAATACGGGAAAAACTTGCTTAACATAAAAGAAGATATAGTAAGTGGTATATGTAACAAACAAATCTCAGCGGGTCCAAGTGATGGGAGTTGAGGTGTTGTGAGGAAGCTGAGGTAACAAGCAGTGTTGCTGGAATCCCTCTGCTATTCCAGAGTGTGTTGTTGGGTAGTGAATGCTTGATGTGCAAGTTTTAGGGTCACTGTCAGTTTCAATATCCATCATCATAGAACCCGCACCTTCTTCCATTTCATCAGCTTCCATCAACTCGGTATTTGAGTCGTCAATATCATGAACAGCGGAGAACTGGTAAGAAGTAGAAGGCACCCAAGGCACGAGAGCCAATTCATCATTACCCTTCTCACGAGATTGTAACCCTGTCACAACGCCATCACCCTGTTTGGACAACCGAAATTGATCTGCAATAATAATAACAATAGTTTGATCATTTATCAATTATAGAATGATGCTATCTCAATTAAGAACACTAGTAAATAAAATGGCCAAAGTAAATCAAAATAGATTGTGTTTTAGGTTTGACATCCTCAATTTCCGGTCAACGTTAGTCTTAATCTCTACATTTTCAAAACGACAACAGTTTTGATATTCATGCACCTCCCTGATAAGAAATTAGGTCGCGATCTTCAATGCACTTAATTCTAGCTGAGGATACAATTAAATTAAATTTCCGATCAAAGGACAATAGTAAGAAAGAAAACCAAATTCAATAGCATCTAGCTAAAAGGATTTACGTAGTATGGTGAACTTTGTCTCTTAATCTCTTAATCTAGCATCCTAAGCATCATAAAGAGGAACGAAAATCATCCATTATAAAATTGCGAGCACTAAAATCATTATTATTAAACTACTGGAGTTGAGACGACTTTTTATTGAGAATTGGAAAACCTAAAACATATTTTATCGAATTAAATCAACGGAAGAAAACACTCACTGTTCGTAATTCCTTTGATAAGGTCAGAATCGACTGTGAATGAGAAAGAGGAAGGCGAATGAGCGAGAGGTTTGAAAAGCACGAGAGCTCTCTCATCGTTAGGAGACGGAGACGGTGACGGTGAGGGTAACGGTTCATCTTCTTCCACAATTGGCGGCAAGTCGGCATCCTGAGACAGTGCAAACGAAATCGATTAGTTAAAAAAGAAGTTAGGTTAGTTACAGATGGCGAATAATTGAGAGAACAAACACTCACGAGACGGCGAATCTTGGTGGCGGGAGAAGAGAGAGGGAAATCATCATTTACTTCATCGACGCATCCTTTCCTCTTCAACAATCTGTGTAGCGCCATGGAGATGTGAAGCTAAGGAGTGGAATGAAGGAGTAGAATCAGATACGAAGATTATTGTGTAAGGTGGTGGAGACTTTTGGGGTGTTGTGTTATGGTTTGGTGAGGAAGAGAGGGAGTAGTATTTATGGAGTGGGGTCTAGAGTTTTCTCGAATTCTTCAGCGTTTACCTTTACATTCCCAAACCCTCCACACCTGACACCACTTGTCAATCCACGTGTCCTAATCCTTCTTAATTTTATATCTGTTTGTTTCCTGTTAGATAAAAACGTTACATAATATTAACTGAAAATTATTATTTCATTTAAAATTATTTATCTTTTAAATTTGTTACTGTCTCCCTAATTCATATTAAATAATAAAAAATTAAATTTTAAAACTATATCAATTATCACTTTTTTAAGAACTCATCACCTTGTTAACCATATAATTATCACTGTATTGATGAATGGGATTGTCAAAAAATTAATATGATAATTAAATTATTTTAGTACGTGATTAATGGATTTTTTTAGAAGGCGTCTCTACTAAAATCTAGTTATTTGATAAATAAACGAGATTTTAAGTTTCATTTTTAAAATGTTTTATTTTAAGACTTTCATTAAAATTTAACAACTGCACAAGAGATGGAAGGTGATTTATTCTCGCTGTCACGTCATATATCCCAATATAATTTTTATATTTTAATTTATTAATAAAATATATCAGCGATTTTCAAGTAAAAAGATAGTAAATTGTAAGGAGTATTGTTTTAAAAAAAATCAAAATTGTATTCATTTATATTTTTATAAAAATACATATTTAAATTTCTTGAACAGAAAATCGCGTTTTTTATTCAATTTTCCAACGTATGCTTTACATTGAATAAGATAAAAAAAAGAAAAGAAGATAGCATTCTTTTTCAGAATCCTATATTTTTTATATCATAGTAGTTATATTGTAAAAATTATATAAATATAAATATTCATTCATTCGTAATATATTTTAAAATATAATTTTTTTTGTAAGATTTAATAAAAATATTTTTAAAATAAAAATTAAACTTTTTTATCATTGTAGATTTTAAAATAAAACAAACACAAAGATAAACTAGAAGATTTTAAAATAAATTAAATTTTTATCTTAAATATTGAATTAAACTTAAAAGTTTGTATCTGTATATACTATTCATCTTTTTCAACTCTTCACTAATTGTTAATTTTCATCTTCATCTATGTGATACATTTTTAGATAGATTAAATTTCCAAAATAGATCGAATTTCTAAAACAAATCGAATTTTCAAAACAATATACATTCTAATAATTTTAAAAATACTGTAATTTCAATATAAGATAGAGATACTATATCTCAATCATACACTATATCATTCATAAACAATATCACATAAACAATATCACATCATATGCCTTCTTGCTAACACCATTTTCCTTTTCTAGTACGCATTAGGTAATTCCTTGCCATTGATAATTATCAAATACTCATGACTAATTTTTTCTATTTGCTGTATCTAATGTCTTGAATCACTTTAATATACTTTCAAAATTTTTCAAACTTTAAATTTCTTGGACAACTCACTGTTCATGAAAGAAATTCAAATAGACTGACGTCGTTAGGTCAAGTATCTTACCATTCAGCTTCTTTTTTTCTTCGTAATTTTGAATACTATCCATATTTTTTATTTTGTACTTTTTCCATGCTACGAGTTTGGATATCAACACACACCTACAACGAAAAGGAAATATAAAAACCATGATGTCATGCATACAATTTTGAACCTATTAAATTTACTATTTTATCAACGTAAAACATAACGGCAACATAAGAGCCATGTGTTGTGTTAAAATTATCTGTAATATCTGAAAATATCATCTATCTCTTACGTTGGTTGTGTTACAGAACAGTCTTCTTTTCGTAAGGTTCAACTGATGAAGTAATAAAGCCATATAGGAATTTTAAAATGGCAAACAAATAAAAACAATTTTTTTTTCTTTTAAAACGAGGGAGCAAATGAGAAAGGGGAAAGAGAGGTGATTTCAGATGAACAAAACAGAGCATGGGTATGAAAAGACACTTGTCAATTGTTACCCTGTGTTGATGTGGCTTTACATGAAATAATGAAATAATATGCAACTCATGCTTCAGAAGTTATATATTAGAACAGTTAATGGAGATCCTGGACACATATTGCGTGTAATCGTATTAGAAAGTAAAAGGACAATTAACAATAAATAAGGGAGCCAATTTAGGGCCAATGATATGCCGTTACACTTTGGGCACTTAGTAGCCAGAACAGAGTGACCATAGATGGCTTACCTATAGGTGCTCAGGTTCATACCTTTGCAGGGTCAATGTTTTCCTTCAAGTGGTCCTTGCTTTGCTCCCTCACTCCACAAACACACACACACACAGAAAATACAAACTCACTGGGTGAAAGGCATTACAAAAACGTGGAGCAAACTAGCTCCAATATATTGCGCGAATATAACTTATCCACTTTTCCATCATCGTATAATTACATCACTTAACAGCTTTTTCTTCTCCTTATTGTTTTCTTTCCTATGTAAACTGAAGAAAATTTTCGATGCAAGCTTTATTCTTTATGTACCGACGGAACGATTTCTTTTATGGTTATACTAGGAACGGAAATATATAAAAAGCTGATAATAACAAGGAATCAGGATTCTCCAAGCTACGCATTTTGATCTGGAGTGCGCAAGAGGATAATGGACGAATAACTAAGCATGGGATACATATTGGCGTCCAGAAACTGAGCATACTGTTGTATAGCAATTTCTCTTCCAGGAAGGTCAGGGGTGAGGAAATCATATGGCGTAGGCTTGCTGGTATCTACAAGAGGTTCCCATCTGTATCCAGGACGCTCTGGCAATGTAATTGTGAAGGGCAAATGACTCGTATTGAAAGCAACGTAAATTTCTCCCTTCACCGAGTCTACCTGGATTCAAGTTCATGCCAAATAAGGGTATTAATCACTTATGAAGTATCCAATAAAAGAACTTTTAGGATTTAACGTTCTCGCTAATACAATTACTAGTAAACGGAAAAACTGAGATTAAAAGTTCTACTGATGCTAATCTGAGCATGACATTGACGGCTTTGCATGAGAGAGTATTGGTTTAAGTCCAGGAGCAGCTTAGCCTATATTTTATACCATGAGGCAATATATCACATTCGATTATTTGGCATTTCAAAATCAAAACTGGGGCTAAGAATAAATTCTTCTTCACGTGTTCAAAGAGGAACCAGAGATGTAGCAAACAATCATAACAGGAGTTCAAAGTCAACTAGCCATATTTGTTCTGCTAGCCAATCTTAATGTCCAGAGGAGACAGCTAACAGTGCATTCTTTGTCCTTACAACAGAAGCACCATAATGATTATTCCTCAACCTAGCTAGGCAGCCACATACTGCCACTGCCAGATGCTGAGTTTCTCTGGCCGACTTCAACTCAAAGACTCAAGGTTTAGTTACTGGAAATACGTCCAAATTATACATTTTTAGGCCAAGGTTAAAGGAAATAGATCCTAAGACGTGATTCTTATAGCCTTTCACCAGTACCAGTGCTTATAGAGTGCAATATGGCCAACAAAATTATCTTACCATGGTAAAAGCCACAAAACGGCTAGTTTCAGACCAGTCTGGCATTCCAGGAAAATGACCATGCCACTGCAGCCTCTCTGAAGTTGGGAAGTCATCTAAGCCTAGCGATTCACATTCCCTGCAGCATTATAACGTTGGAATATGAGAAAAAAGCACAAGTCCAACCAGAAAGCAATTAAGCTGCAGAAGTACTTACTGGCGGAACTTAGTCACAAGGCAACAAAATCTGAAGAAGTCTGATGAGGATTCTTCCTTTTTGTCCCATTGGAAGTAATTAAGCTGCAAAAAGGTTGAAATCAATAGAATTGAATATATGGTGGAGTGTGCATTGAAAATTTTTAGTAGACAAGAGGATCACATAATTATCATGACAATAGGTATTGTTGTTTCCCCCTTTTGTGTGTCCATACTCATCGCCCATATATATCATTGGAACTCCCTGATAAGAGAAACTGAACCTTAGTAAGCAGAATTCAGGCTGCTAATATCTATATAAACAAAGAATAATTTGATCAATTTGAAAGGCCAACAGCATTAAAATAATTTTACATTTTAATTGCTTCTCCATCTGCATTGTAAAAGTCATATTATACTTAAAATCCAACTAATGACCACATTCCCCAATTATTGAAGTAGCAAACAATACTTTATAGTACCCTTAAATGAGTCTTTATATGTGCTTCCACACCATATAGAGATGTACAAAGAAAAACTTATTATTAACTAACATGCAACACAAAGAAGTCCTTTCAGTCCAAACAAACTTGAAAAAGAACTATTCTGTTAATTGGGCCTTACCTGAGAAACCATTGGAGAGAGAAAAAAATTCCGCATTTGTCGTTTCCTCAATTTCTTCACTGAGGTACTGGCAAACTCCCCCTCCTACATTAGTTACAAAATTGGAATTAACATTTAATAGAAAGGTCATGTCATGTGACTTTACACAAATATTCTAATACTTTGAAAAAGCGGTTTTAAGGCACCCCCATAAACAGTAAGTGTAGAAATGCATAAACATATAGGGGATAATAGAAGAAAACTTAAAAACCCAGTCAAGGCCCTACAGATATCAGGCAGGAAATGAGGTGAACGCAAATATGCTGGACTAAAGCCTAGTGCACAATCTAAATATGCTTTTATTTCAAGCAGACAATAGCCACACTATATTTTCGTAGTGTTAAACACAATCATATAGAAAACATGATGATGGGTCAGAAGTTAGAAAACATTGTCCTATAGCAGTTAAAGGACCTCATTCATAAGCAATGGCTGATCCCCATTCCAAGGTACGGGGACAATTTCCCCACAGGGCAATTTTTTTACTTGAATATATTTAATCATCTTTATATTTGTCGATTAAAAAAATTGGTGATTTTGCAATCATAAGACAATTCCTTTAAAGTGAATGTAAAAAGTTATACGCGATAAAAGATAATAGTGTTTAATTTTACCACTTTACCTTTATATTTCTTTTATAGTATTGACAACGCAAAAATCATACAACATTCTTATAAGTTATAATATGGAAATGTGCACAGGATAATTGTAATTTGTAGAAGCTTAGGTATTTCACAATTTTGTCATGACGTTAGGTAAGTTGTAAAAGCTTAAAATATTCTATATTCTAAATTTTTACTTAGCCCCCACTAAAAGAAAAGTTATGGATCCATCACTGTTCATATGATGCATACAATTAAGGGAGAAAGTGGAGAAACAAGAATCAAGAAAAACTTTGGAGAAGAATTCTAAGCAAAGTTTAGAATGACGGGAGAACACTGGACAAGTTTGTGCCTGTGAGTATGAAATCTGTGACTTGCAATAAAAGAAAGACTATATTAGCCCCATGGAGCCTTTTCATTCATTTTCTGTGAACAATTTTGACCTACATATTACAACTCATCTGGATAAATCTAGTATGTCCAATTCATAACTGCTGAATATTGGGCTTTAGATCTTGCCATGAACACTTAATATTAATGACATTCAGGTTGCTTAAAAAATCTTGAGATGAAGTACCTGCATTCAGTGGAAGGAAAAGTAAAAGGAAAACACGCAACTCTGAATCAGATCTATAAACATATAATACCTGTCCACAGTTCCAGCTATTATTATGATTTTCTCCATCATTATTGTCTTCTCCGTTTGACAAATTATGCTTGTTGTTATAGGTCACCAAATCAGCTAGCGTGAACCCATCATGAGCACATACAAAGTTAATACTATTCCACGGTTTTCTTCCTCCTCCCTGGATCAAAGATACAAGTAATGTAATCTCTACTACAAGAAAGAAGAAGGAACAATTAAAGCAGATGGCAATAAAAGACCTAAAGATACACAATTTAGCTGAAATAAATACTAATGTCATGAGCGATAATAAAATATATATCAAGCAAATCTGAAGACAGCCAAACAGGACGCTTTCTGCACAAATGGGGAAAAAAAAAAAAAAAA
>Ga0209700_100931_pt1 | contig 58773 bp, 37 predicted proteins | sample SiratroredBW_FD_187528 | JGI IMG/M metagenome (GOLD analysis project Ga0209700, IMG submission 187528) | Root nodule microbial communities of legume samples collected from California, USA - Siratro red BW (SPAdes) (version 2) | ecosystem: Host-associated > Plants > Roots > Nodule | place: USA...
TATGTATATATATATATATATATATATGTATATATGTATGTATATATATATATATGTACATACATATATACATATATATATATATACATTTAATGTGTTTTCTCTCGAATAAATTGTTTGTATTAATTATACATGATTTCTACAACTTAACTATTAATTATACTTAACTTAAAATCTTAAAGATGGTGGTGTACAAGTCTTAACATGATTAATCGTACCACTATTATAACTATTTATATTATCTTTATTATAAACAAAATATCAATATAGTTTTAAATTAATTTATCATAATAAAGAATTTTTTAACTAATTTATTTTAAAAGCTAAATATAAGAAAAAAAAATCAAACTTCAAATCACCTTAAACTATAAAAAAATTAAAAAACTAAAATTAATATTAATTTTTAAAAATTTTGAAGCTTACTTTAAAAATCACTACTAAGTTTTTCATTTCTAAAGTTGACATGAATAACTTTTATTATAGCAGTAAAAAAAATTTAAGATGTAAAATTTAAAATTTCGATCTATGTTATAAATAGTTAAGTTTGACTTAGACCACTATGGACTAGTGGGTTAAACGATCAATCCACATAAATTTTAAATAATTATTTTAAAAATAAAAAATAATAAAACCTATTTTTAAATTTTTTTTTATATATTTAACAAAACATCATACATAGAAATTAAAACTCGATGATTAAGAGATAAAGATAGTATATAAAACATAAACTTCAATATACTTCTCACTTTCTCATACACTTCAAATTTTTCCGTTCTTAACATTCCTTTTATCCATCAATATTTAATTTTCCAAGTTAATATATATTGAATTAAAGAATTAAAACTTTAATTTAACAATACTTTCTCGATGATATGAATCTTTTTAAGGAATTCATGGGTCAAACGAATCTACTAATAGTTTTAACTCGGGTGGACCGAGCTTTAGGTGCATCCAATCAAATTTTTAGACCAATTGTGCAAGGATTTTTATATATAACTTAATTCAACTCAAATTACCTAGATGAATTTCACATGTTTAGATCAACTCTAATTAATATTATATATATATATATATATATATATATATATATATATATATATATATAAATTTTAACTTGAAAAGAAAGAAAACGAATCCTGTTCTACCATTTTCAATTCGATCATAATGAAGAAATAAAACAAAAATTTAGACATAAGAAAATTTATACTTATGTTTGGTAGTGAAGCTAAGTTTTGAATATAAGGATTATATGTGTGCATTTACTTGGTTTGAGAAAAGATTCATAACATGGCAATAAATGAAAGATATGAAGAGAGTTGGTGATTGTTTTGTGAAAGCTGTACATTTGATAAATAAAGGCTTCACATGCTGCCATGTTAAAAGCAAGGGGTAGGCCACACGTGTATGAATACCCATGTGCCATTTCACCCTTATGTTTATTAGTGTTGACATGGATAATTATGTGCTGAAAGGGCCATTCCTCTAACTATGACCGGAATCCCTGATTAGATTACATCTTTGAAAAGGAAAATACAAAGCCATTTGACCTAAATTAGAACAATTTCTTCTCAAGTCATGTTAGTAGGGACCCCACTATGTGTTGTCCTCAACTCAATCCTCCATGTCATGAATTTAATTTCATCACCCTCTAATTAATTGTTTCTCTTGTGTGAATCCACAACTACTCTAATAAAGGGAAAAAGTTGTCTCATATTTGAATGACTTATGCTAGTGACCCATAATTTGGGTACCATTTAGGCTTGTAGCCTTGTCGTGACCGACCATTATTCTAGAATATGGTGTAGTTATATATATATATATGATTCATGCCTAACTAATTATAAATTAAAAGGAAAGAGGCATAACTATGCATTTTACTTTTTTTTATTGTTCTATGCCACAATAATCAAAATATATAAATAGATTAATAGATTAATATGGCTAATTTAAAAATTATATATTAGGGTAGAGTTGTTAGAATTGACAAGTTTTTAGTGTGATGAGTAAAATTGAACTCGATATTTTTAATCAATATCTCAAATTTAAATTTTATTAAAAAAAATTGTGAAGGAAAGTCCTCCTAAAATGTTCAAGCAAATTCCATTAAAAACTAATTATTAATAAAAAACATGTAGATAGTTTTAATAATAACATTATTATTTAAAAAAAACCAGTTTAAAAGCAATTGTGTTTCACAAAATAAATAATATAAATGTAAATAAATATAAAATTTATATTTATTTAGAATATAATATTACTTGCAAGGAAATATTATTTATCTAATAATTGTTTTTCTTCAAAATAGACAGGTCAAATAGAATTGGGAGGGCACAAATGGAATTCAGTAAAAGGCTAAAATGTGAGCAATGAGATGTTTGCTTACAAGATGACAAAGGTCTACTATGTAGGCGACATTTGGTGGGCATGCCCCATCATTGGTTGTCTGGTTCATAGCAAATTAAAGGACCCCTGTAATGGAAACAAATTAATTAATTTTGCTAGCTAGTACTGCACTGTTCATGCCAACATAGTTTGTTATGATGACCAGAAAAAAAAATTCTCACTCCTAGCTAAACATTGAATTGAAATTGTATAATTATGTACGAGATAAAACTTAATCAGATGCTTACATCATGTATCAAAATTCAGTCCTTGTTCAAACATTCAATGCAAGGTCATTGAATGGGAAATGCATGACCAAAGTCAGCCTTAAATTTGTCGAACTAATTAAAGTCATTAATGTTACTTATTAACAATATGGAATTTATAAGAGATCCATCATCATTTAAACTGTAACTATATATAGATGAGTTAATATATATTAAAATTGATTTAACTGACTTTAATATGATACAAAAAGGTTAATTTCAAAAAAAAAAAGTTAGGAAGTAAAATTATCTTAAATGATTTATGTCAACAAATATATTAGAAATCCTTTTAGTTTTATGGCAACGAATAAGAATTACAAATTATTTTTAATATAAAAGTCTGAATTTAAATATGACAAATCTTCTTACTTATAATTTTTTTCTTTCACTTTCTATATAAATCTCTTCACACTCATCTCCTTCATTGATACTTATCTCTTTTACCGACACTGATATCTTTTATCTACATTTTTTTCCTTCACGTACACTCACATTCTTCATCCACACTCATCTCCTTTATCAACACTCTTCTATTCATCTTCTTCATCTATACTTATCTTCGTCATTTACACTCATCTCTTTCATTCACTACATTTATTTCTATTTTTATTATTTTATTTTGTTGAATATGAATGTATTATATGATAATTTTTTTTAAATTACTATTATAGTGTCAGCCAAATCACCACAAATTAATTTCATAATAAAATAATTTTTATTTAGAGTCAACTTAGGAAACTTTAAATTGAAATTCTTTTAAAATAAAGATACATTATAGTCTCTTTACATGATCAACATTAAATTACTTCAACTAAAAATGAATTTAAAACTTAATGACAAATTAGCATCATCATAGTCTATGTTACTTAGAGTTGACCTTTAAAAGTCAACACTAATGAATTACATTTATTGTTTTAATGTTAGTTGCATGTTCAAAAGAAATATGACATTATTTGCTAATTAGTGTTGTTTTTTTACTGTAAGTGTCATCTTTTGACTAATGCTAAATGTCTATTTGTTTGTAATGTATGTTTGGCTCTCCTTTACAAACTGTAAATGGTTCCACTAATCAATATATAATTACAAATATGCTTAGTGTCATTGGCTTACAACGAGTACACAAATATTTTAGGTCTTCACCTTTATCCCTCCATGTGATAGAAACAATGTATTCTTTTTTTAAAACTACTTCTGACTTTTTCAAGTATTCTCTAACTGTTACTTTTTGTTATTTTTTGCCACAACTAAGTAGTTGTTTATAATATAACAACGATAACTCTCTCATGAATAGATATGTAAATAACAAGAAAAATACTTCAAAGAATGAAGGTTGTATAAATCCAATATTTAGTAAGGAGTTTTTAGGTACATACACAATATATTGATTTTGTAAAATTGTTACTTGTTCTGTATGATAAATCTTTTATTTATAATGTCTTGAATGAGATCATTGAAACTAGCGTATTGATCTTTTATTGCATGTCAAAATTGCAACACAAGTTGATAGCGTTTTAATTGATAAGATCTTTACACACTTAACTTATTATGTTTCACAATACCTTTTGTTATGAGCATGATTCTTTATATTAAAAACTACTTTGAGTATACAATAACAAAACTTGAATCTTTTATGTTAGAGCCTTTATGGAATTGTGAGTCAACATTTGATAGCTTCACAAGAGGATCGTGTATATTTGAAATGTTTTTGCACCTTGGTACAAGACTTCATATTATGTGTTGCACTTTTCTTGTTATATATTTTATATAAGTGACATAGTCATGAAATAAGATAGTTTGACAACGCAGTCTAATTTGAGCTTCATAAGAAATGATCTTATAATTTTTCTTAGCAAATAAGCATTAAGATAAATATACTAGTTTACAAAAATTGGATATCTTTTGTTGTAATCAAAATTAGATTTAGAATAATTTTATCTATGAAGACTACATTATAATAACATAAAGAAATCATTTATCTTTGACATAATAGTTAAAAAATCAATTCATTGTACTAATTTTGCTTGAAAAACTTTGTATTATTCTTCATTATAATTTGATTTTTTTTAAAAAAAGGAGTAATTAAAAATTCAAATATTTCAATTATAGAAAAGTGATTTAAATTTATTTACAATTTAAACCAAATATGTTTTTTATATTCAAAATTGAAAGTAGTTAAAGCTAAGCCAAAATATGTGTTTTTTGGTATTTGTATTGGAAATTGAAAAGTTGAAATTGATCTACCAACTAAATCTTAAATTAAAAAATATTTGATAAAACTATTTATAATAAGAGCAAAAAGTACGAAAAAACATATTTAATTACTTAGTTTATAATAAACTAAAGTTTGGTAATTTATACTTTTAAAAATGATCTTTTTTAATATTTAATTTTATATATTCAAAATTTATTCATGAAGTAGTTTAAGTATAAAAATAAAAATTTATTACAATTCACTTTCTAAAAGACCACTTTTATTATTGTTTTGAAATGATTTTATTTAATCAAACGAAATAAATAAATTTATGGTACAATTTTGATAACTTTATATTATTGAAAATTATATTTGATGAAGGTGACTAAGTGAGAGTGCGAAAGAGTTTAAAGATTTACAAAGTATATATGAAAACGGCAATATATATATATATATATATATATATATATATATATATATATATATATATATATATATATATATATATATATATATATATATATATATATATATATATATAATGGTACTAATAATAATAAAAAATAATAATAATAAGTAAAAACTTATAAAACTCAAACACTAATCTAAAAATAATTTGCATCAAAACACAATATTATTTGTATCAAATACTTTTTTATTTTCATATGTTTTTAAAATTTATTTCATTAATTTTAAAATGATACCATTAAAAATTTAGTCTAAGGTTGACTTACTCCTACAAAAACTCTTACATATTCATTTACCTATACATGTTATATGATAATGAGAGGCTAGCTTGAATATGATAATATATATATATATATATAATCATATAAATATGAAATCAACTTTGAATGCTACATATGAACATATGATTGAAGTACAGTATAGAGTTCCTTGAAAAATGACCCAAAAGTAGTGCAACTTTTAGAGGAGTCGGAATTGTGTTTGGCAATCAAATGTTCCTGACACGATGCTTTTTGGCATTTGATAGTCACATGCTCACTATCTCTGTTCATTGTCACCATTAAAAGCTTACACTAAGGAGTGGAGTGGGAGGATATATATCCACCCTATAAACTTCAGCTATGAAAGGTTTTCTTGACAGAGACTATGCAGGATAGTGCTCGTGTTTTGTCCTACACAAAATGGTCACCAAAGATTTAATTTTTAGAAAATTTCCATGTGTCCTATATGGTCCATGTCTCTTTTGGTCGAGCCCCTTTTCACTGTTCTTTTTGGAGTGATTAATAGTCATATATACTACGTTATATGTGTATGATGTATTTGTTTTAAAAGACAAACAATGTAGGTTAAACATTATATAACTTTGTGCATTTCAGTTCTTATTTAATAGATACAAGTCATAATTTGTAGTATGCAATAAGTTTTTTCTAATAATATAATTTTTTTTATAATAAACATGTATTTAGAGAAGTGATTGTTTTATGAAGCAGTTTAACCTGTGATTGCTTGCATGGTATGTCCTACAATTTGGGTAAGAGTACTTTCATGTTGCCAGAAAGCATCTTTGCCAGTAGCCAACCTTAGCTGTGCTAACTACTACATACGAAAGCCATGTCCTTTCGACTTTGGTATATGAGTATTCTTGTCTCAACTAGGTATTTCACAAATACATTAGTTTCTACACGTTCTTCATAATGAATTCAAATGTGATTTGAAATTCTATGAAATCAACAGTAAAAAAACACGTATAAATTTAGTTAAAAATATGTTTTTTTTATATATAATTAGTCAATTTTTCAGCATACAAATATGTCCAATAGATGTCTTTTACTTTGCATATATATTCAACCAACGAAACAGAAACATTACGAAAATTTAAGCTTGGAAAAAAATTGAAGGTGAAATAGTAAAAGCATGATCACTGTAGGACTGGTTTAACATAACCAGTCTTAGATTTAAATATTAACCATATAATTATTTAAATATTTGGAGAGTTTTTGTATTCATAATATTATTAGTTTTAATGAAAGATTATCGAGATAAAATTATAATAAAATATTCACTAACAACTTGTTCAACTTAGAAATTAAACATTATATAACACCTAAAATTTATCCACTAAAAGTGTATATATATCAAGGATGTAAAAAAAGGTTATTTCACGAATTTGGGAAATGAAAATGGTAGTTAATATTTATCTTGATTCTCAGAGGATTGGAGGAAACTGAAGAAAAAGTTGAGAGAATTGAATAGTTAATTCTTATTGAATTGTAAAGAAATAAGATTGAGTTGGTGACTACGTACAATCACTTTTATCACCTGCAAGTAGTTACAATATCAATGTATTAATTTTCATTACAGTAAAAGTAAAGAATGTTAATATTTACAAAACATAATTATTACATTATACGTGTGATCTTATCATTATCAAGAAAATGTTGATATGAAATCTTGTTTGGTGAGACCTTCTGAAACTAAATTAAATAATATATAAATGAAAATTTTTATGAAAGAATTTTATGTTTTAACCCGAGGTATATATTCTTAGTTAAAAAATTGCGATCAACCATAGAGATACTAAAAATTTATTTAAGATACTAATATTCATTAACAATTGTTTTTTGTGTGTATAGATATTTGAATACCGATTGCTTAACTATATTTTAATTATCTCAATATTTACAAAACTTCAGAAATATGTATCTACTGAAATAGATTGTGAGCATAACCTTTATGATAAGAGTTTCCATTATTTACAATTTTTTAATATTTTTTTTTTTTGTTATAGCACCTAATTATTTATAGCTGTTTTTATCGTTTCTTCCCTTACTGAAAATATTTTACAACAAACATTTTTCTGACAGTAAAATAATTATAATGCAACGTCACCAAGTAAATAGACGATACCTCTAAAACAAAGGATAAGTTAATAAATATTTCAATTATTTGGCAAAACTATTCGTAATTTCTTATATTAATGGTTAGTCAATGTTTGTAGCTTAAGTCAATCAACCAAAACTCAGTTCATCATTCCATTGAATGATGAACCCTTGTTATCAAATAAAATGAAGAAAGAAACTTGAAGTGAGGGCACAGAAAAGCTGAAATAAACTTCATTTTTTATTCAATTAGCATAGGATATTTGAATTCCCCTCATGTTATTTCTACCCTTTTGATTAGTTTACCTTTTATTATAAAAATAACAGTAGATTTAATTTATAACTTTATAGTCTGTATATAAGAGCTTCACCTCATGCATGCAACTGAGAGAGATTCCCTTCCTCATCACATGAAAATTACAAAAGATGAGTGAAAATAGGCTATAAAATAAAGATAAAAACCTAAATAAAAAAGTGACAATTTTTAAAGTAAATTCCCACCAATGTTTTAGCTAAAAGAAAAGGGGAAATACTAGTTTATAAAATGATTTAACTAAAATAATTGTCACCAATGATTTAAACTAAAAAACTACACTGACGGAAAGAGCATTCCCAAACTTCTATAGGGTAACCAAATGGCTAATTCAAACCACTAGTTTAAAAGTCCACCATAAAGAATTTCTTGCCCAAACTATGTTGTGGCTTACTCTATCTGTAAACACGTAGGTCAAACATATACACTTTTCTTTCTCTCTCATGGTTTTAACTCCCCTAACTTCTATGACCCACTTAAAGATTCCATATGTAGTGGCCATACATATAACTAATCATTTATATTTGTTATACCACATATTCTTTAAATATTTTGCTGTTGGTTGAAACATAGTTTTGCTACACGCTACAAACTGTAGTATATTATATTATTATATGCTAAGAAATTCTTAATTAAGTTACCATGATTTGTATAAGCATTTAAATCACAGTTTGTAATCACAAAGCACTTTTTTGTTTACAGAAAACTGTATGTACAACTAACTAACTCACACATTAATTTAAGTATTTAATCGTAATTAAAACGCACGCATTCATTGATATTGGGTTGTTTTTTGTTTTTCTTTTCTCTCAACCAAACTTGTTGGAGATTAATCTTGTTCATGGTAGGTGTGACTGTAGTTAAACTAAAAAAATTTCACACACAATAAAAATAGAACATTTTATTTTTCATTAAATAGAGTATTATCATAATGTATAACGTGTTAATCATTTCATTTGTTTCAATAAATTAAACATGTTAATTTAACTCTCTAAATAAAGTATTTATTTTGGTTTAAATTCTAAAATGTTTTTAGTATTTTTCTTAAATTTTTTAATATTTTTTATCACGTAAACCATTATATTTTATATTACATGGTAATATATAATGTAAATGCAAAAAATGGAAAGGACTTTATCTTGATTCCTACATGACACTCAACATCATGCCATACGTAAAACAATTTAATATATAAATGAATAATAAAAGTAAGTATATAGCATAAGACATTTAAACAAGAAAAGTTTATTCAATACTCAATTTAAAATAATATTTTATTGAATGTTCAAAATAAAACCTAAAAATGATGTATATAATAAATTATTAGTGTTTATGACAAAATGTCCCACCAAAGGATTTCTTCAACTATATAAATGCATTCCTTGGGGGACTTGCCTCTTTAGAGCTGGCCACCAAACCCCACTAACTACACCATCTCATCTTCAACTTCTTGGCTTTTTGAAAGGAAAAGGCCATAACAGCTTCAATGAGTTCCATAACCAAAGCTCCTCCTTCCTCCAACGATGTTCTTTCCTCCGAGGAGAGTGGTTGGACTACGTACTTTGACGACTTCTTCAACAATCATGTCCACAACAAGTGTTCCATGCCTTTATCAGCTGTTGCTTGTTCCTCCCTTGTCTCTGATGCAGCTTCTTTGGTAGAGAAAAAAGTGGCTAGTACCCTACAAGTTGAGGAGTTTTCAGTGAACAAAAAGTCCAAAAGAACAAGTTTCAAGAAGAGAAAAGATGCCATAACGGCTTTGATTGATGACGCTTTGGAAGATACTGCAACTTCTTCCCTCAATAGTCCCAAGGTTCATTAATTTTTCTTTTAACCCTTTTTCTTCTTGTTTTCCTTTTTCCTTCAATTTTTTTCTTTATAGTTGAGTTTTTTTTTTTTTTATTTTATAATTATCATTGGTATTTAGTTCTATATATAGTTGTATAAATAAATCTATTATTTATCCGTGGTATTTTAGGTTTTGTATGCGAACCAGCAGATTGACAAGGCAAACAGACAGAAGTAGTATAAACCTTTTCTCAGGTTCAATCAAATTCACATAAATATACCATATATATAAACTTTCTTTTTCTATTTTTACTTCTATTGTAAAATACAAACGAAAAAAAAATCATATATAATAGTTACATAAACAAGCTTAGCATTTGATATTTTATACTATGGAATGAAATATGCCACCTTTAGCTAGTGAAATTAAAATGTATTACTTTTTAAACTTCATGTTGCATTTTCTCAATTTTTTTTTTCTCTTAAATGCATCAAATATAAAACAGAAACTTTTATGCTATAGTCCATCTCTTTCAAACCTCTACCAAACTATAATGCGCAACCAAAGTCTGTAACATCAAACCAAAACCATTCTCATTCATTCTTCCCTTTTCCTCACAACTTTCCCATTGCTGAATAACAAAATCTTCATCCTCTTATTCATTCTGTCGTGTATTCTTTCACACATGCATCAACTAACAAGTCACCAATTTGTTGTGTTCATGTAGGAGAAAGGCAATATCTCAGGACAACGAGATGAACAAAATGAAATGAGCTTCAAAGGGAGGAATAGTGATTGCACGGACTCAAACAAGAGAGGCCTTTGCTTATTAGTTCCTTTGTCAATGGTAGCGAACTTTCTATGATAATTACTTAGTAGTATTATGTTAAAGTTCAATCATAATCATTTTTGGCTATGAAAAAAATATCTTGTTAATGTATATACTTGTACACATTTCTCTCTCTACTCTCTCTCTTTCTACTAGAGCACATAGAAAATGAATTGAGCCTTTTTCTACTGTTCCCAAATTCCTATGCAATAGTAATATAAGTAGTAAATTACTGTTTACTGGTTACACTGAAACATACCAGAGTCTATATATGTATAGGACATATTCTGCTGGAAAACACAGACGAAACATGAGACACATAAAGCATAGAATAAATACAATGGTGGGAACTGGGAAGATATTCAGTGATGAGTAGTAATAAGTAAGGAGTATCATGTGTATCTGACACACAGAATCCAGAATGATCAGCATACTGGGATTGCATGTGTCTCCTTAAAAAAACTCTTGCAAATTAATTAACATCCTTTGTTAAAGGGAATTTTTGTAACTTTAACTGACCAATTTAATGCATTCGTTAGTATCATATCCCAAGTAAAGGTACTGTCTTTATTGGTGGATATGCATGCACCACGAATCATGATCCAAAGAATACAATTATAATGCTAAGAGATTAAAAAACATATTATGGTTCTTATTATATTTTAAATATTTACCAGAGGTCTAGTTGAATTGCTTGATAAAGTATCAAGTTTAGTTCCCTATGAATAAAAAATATTCTGAATATTTTGAGTCTTCATTATCATTGATATTATCAATACAATCATATGTACGTGTATTATCAATGCAACAAATAAATAGTACTATAGTATTTTGTAATGGATTAATTAATGATTTCTACCTAACAACAACAGCTGCAAAACTTTCGTATCAAGGAGGAGGGAAAGAAGAAAAAGCAAGATGACAACATCACCAAAACTTAACCCCAAAGGACCGACACACTAATTAGATTGGCCATCTTAGAGAATTGAATTCTCATCCATGTCTTTTGGATCTTCTACATTATTTAGATAGTAAAGGGAAAGAAAACATATTTCCAGCTAACAATCTTCAATAAATACTATTGTATCATATGTTTTATGTTCTTCATTTTCCATATTCAAGGCCAATAATACAAAATTTGGCGGATTAAAATTATACTAATATTAGCATTATAAAAATAGCATTAATTACAAAATGATTAATTATGTAAAATGAAAAAAACAAAATCAATATCTTAGTTAGAATGAGTAGTTTGCCTCAACAAACACTTCCATCTCTAGCTGTGTGCATGACTATAACTTTTTTTAGTTCATTATTCTATATAAAGAAATAGTAAGATGAGTATTACTTTGAAGGTATTGTTTATCAATTAGGTGCGTTTTGCTTTACAATCATTGTTGTTTAAGAAATCGTAAGCGTACAATTCTAAAACCATGCAAGTAATTATAGCAAAGATGTATTACTTTAGAATATTGTTTATTAATTAGGTGTGTTGGTTGCTTTCAATCATTGCTGTTTAAGAAATCGTAAACGTTCAGTGCTTAATAAAACCATGCAAAGAGATGATATCAAATTCTTCTCTCATTCTTTCACTTGTGGAATGTTTAAATTAATCAATTTCATAATTAAATATTTTGTAGTTAAATTTTTTTTTGAAAACGGTAATTTTTCTCTAAAAATTAATGGATGCTGAAAATAAATTTGTAGCATGTTAAATTCTTATATACTCTCTCTCTCTCTCCCTATCTCTCTCAAATTAAAGGGAAAATAAAGATTAAAATTGTGTACTTGAAAATAATAGGAAAGGATCCATCTTTGTTAAGAAATTGAGGTACCAATACCTTCTATCAAATAACTATATATTGGTTTTCAAACTTTATAAAAAAAAAAAAAACAACATATGAGAGTATATGAGGACAGTTCAATGAGCATTACATGAGTGGTCCAATCCATCACAAGTCATTCATAAAAAAGGTCTTATTGTAAATTTATTAAATAGTCAAAAGCTATGATTAAATTAATAATGTTATATTCATAATTGATACATTTAATAATTTAAAATTTTTATTATAAATAATTTATCAATTTTAAACGACAAATAAATAATTGTCGTCTATTTGGATAGCATGAACCAATTATTAAAGTTATATCTTATCAAAACAATTATTAGAGTTATGAAACTATTATACCAATTGCAATCAAGGTTGGAGTATTTTTCAAAAAATATCTGTTTTTATTTATTTTATTTTTTTCTGATAAAAAAATTCAATGAAAATATATGTATATGAATTGTATAAAAAAAATAAACATTAACTCCCCAGAAGATGGTATCCTGTATGGATGCATATCATACACTTATCATACAAAATGATGGATAAGAATATAATTAAACAAAACAAAAATGCAATCTCAACGGTTGATTGAATCAAATATCTAATTAATAGTTATTTAAAAAATACATAATACAGATGTCATAAAAGAAAAGAGACTAAAGTAAACTTGTACTAACCCTAGATATTAACTTTTAACTTGCAAATTTTCCACCGACACAAGATGAAACATCAAAAATGTGAACCATGTTGTTGTTTGTATGATCAGTGCAAAAATAATAGCCCACAGGAAAATTTCAGTCTCCTGCAAAATTTTAGTTTCTTTAAAAAGAGGAAAATTTGATAAATATATTATAGAAATAAACAAAAAGCATATGCAATATTTGTAGATTTTCTATGTTTATTTATTGAAATAAAAAATAAATTAATAAAAGGTATAAAAGAGGTTGTGTTTAATTAATTACAGTCCCAAAACACAATTACTTTTAGTGAATTTTTATACAATTTTTTTCTTTTATATGATTTGAAACTAATTAACAGTAATTAGTTTGTGTATAATCTTTTAGACATTTTATATTGATTAAGAATATAACTAAATCATAATATATAAGTTAAGTAAGATATAAACTTCATCTTATAAACCTTATAAACCGATCTTTTGTGAGATTAAGTTGAATATAGTTTAATTATTGAAATAGAATAAGAGTCATTTAAATTCTATTTTAAGTAAATTCATTGAAACTTTTGTATACGTATATCATTATGTCATTAAACTCGTTTTAAACTACTAATAAATATCTAATTTCACACTTAAAATATTCTATCAGGTAATAGAATTGTATGAAAAATCTCATCTAAACAAAAGATAGCCAACACCTCTCCCAAATAATAAATAAAAGATCCATGCCAACACCTCTCCCAAATAATAAATAAAAAAATCCATGCAAAAAGGCTTGGAGAATATAACATGAAAATTGGAAAGAAGCAACATATATTAGTATTTATATACAAAAACTATAGCGTGCTGTATCGGTAGGTAACATCGTGAGATACAAAGGTAATTATTTCCAACCAAGCAAGCACGAAGTAGGAGCAATGGAAGGCAACACATTAAAGGCAATTGGCCAAACTATTCTGATTATGATGCATTTGTAACTAACTTTTTTAGGTGCGGGTAGCAAGTTTAGTAACTTTAAAAATGATTAGAAACTTTAAGGAAAATTTGGCATCATATGAGAGTATCGTCATAGTCTTCCCTAGCCCTCTTTTTATCTATACCTAGCTTCCTCAATGGCTAAACTAAGTCTAGAGAGAGGCCACACAAAACATTAGATGCCAATAATAAAAATGTGCCATGCACCTAACACAATAATTTTCTTTTGGATTGATTTGAAGATTTAAATCACTGAGTAAAAAAATAAAAGAATGCAATCTTTTTTATGATAATGAAATAACGTTATGAAAGTTTTCTATTTTGTGTTTTGTTTTTATACCATGATAAACACATAAATAAATTAGTTAAATATACAGGATGTAAGACTATATTGACAAAAACAAATAGTATCTTAAACTCTTAAAAATCAAAAAAAGTAGAAATCTTTCAAAAGTAAAAGAGTAAATATACTTTTAAATAATTCAACTACAAAATATACAGCAATTTTGGTTGCATTAGATGATTTTTCTGTGGTGCTGTCGTGCTGAAGGAAAACATTATTGAAAACTTAAACAAAAATTGTATTTTAAACTGATTAAGTTGAATTTATACAAAAGTTTTATTTTAGCTTTTACGAGTCATCTTACTGATGAACGATATAATATGCTGGACTTTGACAACAAATACTAATAAGAATGAAAGCTGAAGAGGTTCATAGCTAAATTGCAACGTGTCGTTTTAAGTTATTGCATGACCTAAAAAGAGAAAAAGTGATTACCTTAGTTTTTTTTTTTTCTCTTTTAAACAAACTTAATTAGTTACATACCAGTTCCTCTACTTCGACACGTATAATAAAGTTAATTAAGTACCTAATTTGCTTCTTCAAACCAATGTACTAGTCACATGTAATTATTGTCACAATGTGCTTTGCGACAAGAGATAACTAATTTTTATTAAAATTAGGTGAAAATTGGAAAATACACCTTTTAGTTTGAAAAATAGACAGGTCTTTAAAAAATATGAGGTGATCAACGTACACCTAGCGCAACATCTATGACAACATTTTTTATTTTTATCCAATTATATTGGAGATGCTAATTTATTAGTGGTGAGACCCACCATATTATATAATTAGACTTAAATCTCGTTTGAAAAATTGATTTTGTAAATTTTAAGTTAAACGAAAATTCATTTATTAAAATAGTATTAAAGTCTTTTAGATATATTAGTGATATTTGTTAAAATTATTATATTATCTTTATTGGATTCCTGATTACCCATAAATAAATATAATCTTCCAGTTAAAATGTTCAGCGGTAAGGGTTTTAATTTAAATTTTATACCTTTTACTGTATAATTTGAATTATGTTTAGGAAGTAGAAAACGCAGAAAGTTGGAAGATTTTAGTGTCCTTTGCTTTCTCTTTTCAGTGCGGGTAACTTGTGGACTCGGATTACTCTTAAGTTTGTAGATATTTTTTCTTTTTATATGTTATTTTTTTATTTAATATCAACATGTATACAGTGGTGAGTATGATCATGATACCTTCTCTGAAACTGGTAGTGTAGGCAATGAGGTGTTCTGTTTTCTGGTGAGAAAAATTGGCTGTCATCTATTGTCTGGTTTCAATGATTTGATTTGGTTTTAAGGGTGATTCACATTTAGATATGTGTGATTTTCATCGTATAATCTTTGATTAGGATCGCTGATTCTTTCTCATTTATTGTGGAAAGTTCGTGGTCTGTTTGTACTATGCACTAAAGTTTAAGAAAGTTTGGAAAATGGGTTTGTGTTAGTGGGAAGTGATGATTTTCTGTTATTGTATATGGCTAACATGTAAATAAGCTTTTTAAGTTAGTTTTTTTTTTTTTAATTTTTTTACTTCTGTAAATGTTTTTATGAAATTTTGTTTATATTAGTTTTATGAAATATAATAAGAAAATTAATACTTTTTAGTGTATTTTGTATAAATAAGGATAACAAATCGAAGAAGAAAAAACTTTCGAAGATAGTGGAATGTCACACAATTTGAAGAGTTAGTTAGAGGATTCGGCATCTTTCATGTGGCTGAGTGATGATTAGTGGAAGTTATATGTGTTGGTTTTGGTGGGTATTGGTTTTTCCAATACCGGTTCTATAAATACTAAACTTTGAACTCATGTACTAATTTTTATTAGTATATAGGTTGGAATTTCTCGAGTTCTTATTTTTTAAATTTATATAATTTTATTTGTTGATAAAAAAAAGATATTACTGTTGATTTTTTCTTTAAAGAAGTTCCGACACCAAAAGAGATGTTCAATCAATACAGATATCCTTAAACCAGATTAAGAGTCAAAAAGAAATTTTAAAATGATGCAAAAGTTTTTATTTGAAATGATTTATTTTTTTTCAAAAGGTATCTAACAATTTGCTAAAAAGGTGTGTGAGTAGAGGGAAAGGAAAGAAAATAATTTGACATTATCAAAATTTTCTCATGAAAGACATTGTAATGGGAGGAGGATATCCATAAAAATAATCAAAGCAAGTTCTATTAGCCAACAATATCAAGATGCAAAAAGAGTACATTCGCAAATATGATAAATGTCAAAGAATGAAATATAAAAATGACACTAAATATACTCGTAAACTATTTTAGAAATGGAAATATTTTATTGTGGGATGTTTAATTGTTTTTCATCTTTTTGTTTTTCTTGATTTTGGCTATGATATCATAATATGATTGAAAAATTTTGACAAAACTTGTTCAACTAATGTTGTCATTTAACTTTTATGTATTGAATATTTTGATTTAAATGTGTAAGAGTGAATTAAAATCTTCTTTAGTACACTTATTGTCAAAGTTTTATGATATTGTAAGTAAAGATCTACATAAATATTTTTAAAAAAATATATCATTTATGTATCATAAGACCATCGAAAGTGCTTGAAGAACATATTAAAGTTATGACATTCTCCTTCCTTTTGCAAGATGCAACAAAAAGACTAGTTATACTACCTTTCATTAGGACACTCATGAGTTGGGAGAATTTGAAGAAAATGATTCGAAGAAAATTTTCCTTACGTCTAAGGTGATTGTAATAAGAAAAGAGATATATGATATTAGGCAACTAGACAAAAATAGCCTATATGAGTACTACTAGGAGATATTCAAAAGACTTTGTGCAAGCTACCCATATCATCAGATTCATGAATAACTACTCATTCGATAATTCTATGAAGGTCTAACTTTAATGGACAACGAAATGATAGATGCTACTAGTGGAGGAGCTTTGATGGATAAGACTCTAGCTACAACGAGACAATTAATAGAGAACATGCCTCCAACAACTAGTAGTTCAATACCAGGAGCAACTCTAAAGGAGTCCATGAGATGAGAAACACTTATGCTGCTGAACACTTAAAATTAGAGAACAAGCTAGACGATCTAACGTATTTGGTAAAGCAGCTACCTATGTCTCAGACGATTGCTAAGGTATTTGAGATTTGTACTTCTAATAACTATTATTTCGATTCTTGTCCACATTAGACAAAGCCGAAGGAGGAAGCATTATTGAATTTCCTCAAGCATATGCTGCTAACATCTATAATAATGATAAACCATCTACTGAATTTCCTTTTAACAAAAGGCCATCTAATAAGCAACAGAGTATAATCATGATATCTTTTCCAACAAATACAACATAGGATGGAGGAATTATCCTAATTTGAGGTGGGGAACTCATAACAACAATAACAACAACCTTACACTGCTAAACCATCTTACCAATCCCCATCGACACAACAACAAACTCAAACAAACTCCACCATCAGTTGCTACACTGTCTGAGAGTGGAAACTCTTTAGAAGAATTAATGGAACAATTAACTATAAATGTGGCAAATATGACTACAAATACCGTGAATTTCCAGCAAAGGACAAAGACAACATTTTATACTATAAAAAATCATATTGTCCAAATGACCACTAGTATAAACCAACTACAATCTCAGGGTTCTAACAAGCTTCCACAAAATGTAAGTGTAATCACATTGAGATCAGGTAAGACTATACACGTACTTGATGAACAACATTTCTGGCAAGCTAAAGAGTCGATACATCAGTAGACAATCTCACCAAACAATCTAACATAGTTATAGATAGTCTGGTTAGACTATCTACCCTTTTGAGCAGCCAAAGTTCTTTAGGTAATGAGCAACCTTCTTTGGCCATCTAGGCTTCACGGTTCATTCAAAACTTTAACAGGATTTCCCTTCCACTGTCCAACCTGCTACAAAAGGATGTTGTCTTTGAGTTTGAAGCAAAATGCAAAGAGGCATTTAATTTCCTTAAGAAAGTTCTTACCACCACTCCTATTATCCAGCCACTTGATTAGAAGTTACCATTTGAATTGAGGTGTAATGCATTAAACTATGCTTTAGGAGTTGTGTTGGCACAAAAGGTTGGAAAACTGTCTCATGTGATCTATAATACATTTAAGACTATAGATGCAACATAGGTTAAATATACTACCATTAAGAAGGAACTCTAGGCTATTATGGACAAGTTTAAATCTTATTTACTTGGCTCTAAGGTAGTTGCTTTTAGCTTTAGCTGAGTTTGATGGATGATCTAATTCTTCTTCTTTGATAAGAACTAAGAGCTGAAGTTTAAACAACCTCAAGCACCTGCACAAATAAACAATCCAAAGGGTATTTTGCGAATTCCAAGTGGACCAATCACCAGGTCAAGGATCTGAAAACTGAAAGAGGCATTGATTGGGTTGGTTGAAGACATTTCAACTGCGCAAACAAAGTTTACGATTGAATTTAAGCTTGATCACATTCTTAATCTAATATAGGTTGATGAAGGAATTAAATGAAGGAGATTTAGGCCAAAAACAAATCAATTGACGTGAAGGCCCCATAGAAAATGCATCATCAGATTTAATTTAAGTATAAGTAGGCTATTTTAGGCTAAGATTAAATTCTGAAGAGTCAGCCATTATTCTAGACGAATTTTAAATTTTATTTTGATGTATTTTGATTAATTTTCCATAGGACTTAGAGTAGTCATACTTAGTAAATTGTGTTTTTCGTATTCCCATTTTATATAATTAATTAGTCATTTGAAAGTGTGCCAATCTGCTGCTGTTACATTAAATTTGGAGGCTTTTGGGCTAATGAGGAGTCAAGTAAGCTTTTAGAAGCTAACAAAACTCTATTTAAGTCAGAAAACACATGTAAACAACAAGTTGAATTTGAAATACGAATTTTTTTCTGAATAATTCAGAAGTGAGAGTTTCTCTCTTGAGTTCTTCATTGGACTTGCAAACTTATGAAGGGTTGATCAACCTTATGACATTTCTTCATATTTTAGGTCTTTGTTGTGTTCTACAACATAGGGGTTCTGAGTGGATCATCCTAAATTTGAATACTTAGGGATCTTGTGGCATTCAAATACTCTTTGTTGTGGGTTCTGAGGTTTATTACTAATTGGGTTCACATCATTTGGTAATTAGAGCTTCGTTCCTAGCAGTCAAGTTATATCTTCTATTGTTTTACTAGTTATCTTGTTTTGAAACCTTTGTATCCATTTGTTCATTTCATTTCTAAAAAAAACATCATACAAAAAAATAAAAAAAAAGAAAAGAAAAGAGAAGAATGTTTTTGTTTTAGAAAAAAAAACCCATATTTTTGTATTCGTGGATAATATTTCTATTTTTTAAAGTTAAGACCCTTGTTTCAAAAAGTATTGCATCATTCTGGTTGGTGTTTGCCTAAATTGAGGTGTAAGACCTTTTAAGAACTTATAGAGAGGGTTGGAAAAGAAATTCAAGAGTGTTATGTATTTTATTGGGATAGAAAAAGCCAAAAATAGAGAGCAAACATGAGTGTAGAGCGTCATCCTTGAGTGTAACACGTGAGGAACAGTGAGAAATATTTTTTTATCACTAACATTTTCATTTCAGGTTCTATAAATGACAAATAGAGAGGGAAATTCTGGAGACTCATCAAACCTTGATTTTACTCTTAAAGCAATCCAACAACAATTTGAGAGATTAAATGTGGTGTCGGGAGATATGAGGGACATAATGGATAGGTAAGATGAGAAATTAGCCAATATGCAAAATGATTGATTTGACGATGGGAATAATTTAAGGTGAAATAGCAGAAACCATGGAGGGAGTGAAGATGATGACTTTGGTAGAGAAAATAGAGGGGAGACAAAGGAGGAATATGATTTTTTGATGGGTAGAAACAGGCATAGAGGAGATATGCATGAGAGAAATCACAGGAGATTTGATCGTAGAGATGGAAGCCTTAATAACATCAAAATGAAAATACCTTCTTTTCAAGGGAGGAATGATCTTGAAATATATCTGGAGTGGGAGAAGAAAATGGAGTTCATCTTTGACTGCCATAATTATTCAGATGCAAAAAAGGTAAAGTTGGTTGTGATAGAGTTAACTAATTATGCCATAGTGTGGTGGGATAAATTGGTGTTGAGTAGGAAGAGAGATGGAGAGAGACCATTTGAAACATGGAGAGAAATGAAGGCTCTAATGAGGAAGAATTTTGTTCCCAACCATTATTATAGAGTCCTCTACCAAAAATTACACAGACTTATGCAAGGCTTTAAATGTGTGGAGGACTATTATAAGGAGATGGAGATGGAAATGGTGATAGGTGATGTGAATGAAGATAGAGAAGCAACCATGGCACAATTTCTTAATGGGCTGAACAAAGAAATTGCACATGTAGTGGAGTTGCAGCACTATGTAGAATTAGAAGACATGGTGCATATGGCCATTAAGGTGGAAAGGAAACTTAAGCAAAAGGGAATCTCTAAGTACAACACTGGTTCTACTTCATCCTACAAACCGAGTTGGAAAAAGGAGAAAAATGATATTCCAAAGAAAGCAGTCAAGAACAAAATTGTACAATTTTTAAAGGGGAAAGGTAAAGCTGAAACTCAATCGTCTAGAAACAGAGATATAAAATGTTTAAATGTCTTGGTTTAGGTCATATATCACCACAATGCCCAAACAAGAGAGTCATAGTCATGCATGACAATACTGTGGAAAGTGAAAGTGAAGGTGATAAATCCATTATCAGCATCGAGGTTGCTATGTGATTTGATTCAACATGGATCAAAGCTTGTAAAGTAGATTGCTTGAAGCCATTATGGTGCATGATGGGAGTTTTGGTCTAGAACTTAGGTTGGGTGTGTGTGAGTGTGGTTTTGGTTCAAAACCATGAGTTGCATGGCATATCACTCAAAGTAAGCTCCAAATTTAATTTTGCTTAACAAATAAATAAGTGGTTCTAAAATGAGGATTAATAGTTTTTGAAGAACATATTTTAAAGGGTAAACCAGTTAACTATTTTTTAGAAATCAACTTACTGGATTTTTTTCTAAGTCGTAGAAAAATCAATCAATTGAAGGATTGATACAATCAATTGAGTTTTTGACAGATTTAAAAAAACAAATTTTCTTATATAAGGGGGAACACGTGTTTTCATAAGTACCTAAGATATTTGACTGATTAATTGAGATTTTCTAAGAGAGAAAAATGTGCGTACACTTTGAGAAATTGATACATACGATTTACTCCAAGAAAAATCTCAAGAACCTTAATCTTGGAGCCTTACATTGAGTGGGTTTCGTGCAATTCTCAGTTCTACACTAGAGCTAAGTCTTCTACATTGTTTTTCATCCATTCTTAATCTGTTGTGTGTAGAAGTACTGCTATTTTGTACTACTCTTGATAATTCTTGTATTGCGAGTGGAGTGGTTCCAAATTGCATAAGTTTTGTGATTTGTAATTGTGTTTGGTACCAATATTGCATAGGGTTTGCAATTTGGTTGTGCTTGTTGGCAAAGGACTAGACGTAGCCCTTGAAGAAGGGTGAACTAGTATAAATCTTGGTGTTCTTGATCTCTCTTTCTCTATTCTTGAACGCTTTATCATATTTGTTGTCGCACGCTCAATTAATTGTTCATTGCACTCAATTGATTGTTCATTCTGCTGGTGTTATTTTTGTGTTATCTGGAACTGTTTCATATATCTGTTCAATTGACTGTATCTATTCTTGATTCAGATTGAGTGTTTCTAGTTAATTTTACTTGTTGTGTAATTGATTATATTTCTGGAAATTTGTTTACTTGAATTAATTTTTATTTATGGTTTTATCTATTAAATTTGAATTGTCTTTTTGTGTGAGTTACTTTCAATTGACTGTTACTGTTGTTTACCTGATTGTTTCCTGGCTGTAATATATTGTGTTTCTATTCAATTGATTACTTCTGCATTTGACTCTGGTGCATTTTACTGATTGACTGATCTGGAATTTATTGAACTTTTGCTGTGCACTTCAGAATAACACTTTCTATAGTTTCAATTTAGAACTTTCATTATATTCTCTAATACGTTTCAGTTTTGCGAAAATTTTTGAAAGTTCAATTCATCATTCCTCTTGAACTCGGCCTAAACTTGTTTTTCGTCCATGGCTGAAACTGAAGAAGAAAGTGATGATGAATTTGGATATGCAGTTGAGGGAAAACCACTTGTAGCTAGATGTGTTCTAAATTCCCAGGTTAAAATGCACACCTAAAATAAAAACAAGAAAGAGTAGAGGCTAAAATGGCAAAATTTTTTATGCAAAACCAAGTGAATTGAGGGTAGCCTATTTTACCAAATAACCAATACTTGTATTTGTCCACAAGGAGGCTTGCTTGACCTCTAATTCACTTGACCCCTCTCTTCCTAGTTCTATTAGTTCATTATTGCAGGAATTTGAAGACTTGTTTCTATAAGAAACCCCTAGTAGGTTGCAACCCATTAGAGGAATTGAGCATCAAATGGATTTCATTCCTGGTGTAACTATTCCAAATTGGGCAGCATATTGGTGTAATCTTGAAGAAACCAAAGAATTACAAATGCAGGTTAAAGTGCTTTTGACAAAAGGACATGTGAGGGAGAGCTTGAGTCCTTGTGCAGTTCCATTTCTACTTGTGCCAAAGAAGGATGAAGCGTCGCAAATATGTAGTGATTGCAGAGTTGTAAACAACATTATGATAAAGTATCGTCACCCTATCCCTAGGTTAGATGACATGCTTGATGAATTGCATGGTTCTACTATTTTCTCGAAAATTGATTTGAAATCTAGATACCATCAATATACAATGAGGAAATGTGATGAGTGAAAAACTGCATTCAAAACAAAACATGGACTGTATGAATGGTTGGTCATGCCATTTGGACTCACTAATGCACCAAGTACTTTTATGTGATTAATGAATCACGTCTTGCGTGAATTTCATGGAAAATTTGTTGTATATTTTGATGATATTATGATTTACAGCAACAATCTTGATGAACACATTAACCATTTGCATTATGTTCTTGATTTCCTTATAAAGGAAAAGTTGCATCCAAATCTGAAAAAGTGTTCCTTTTGCATGAGTAAAATTGTTTTCCTTGACTATGTTGTAAGTACTCAAGGAATAAAGGTGGATGAAGAAAAGGTAAAAGTCATAAGAGAATGACCAACGCCAACTAGCGTTACTGAGGTAAGAAGCTTTCATGGCTTAGCAAGTTTTTATAGGCGACTTGTAAAAGACTTCAGACCATTGTTGCACCTTTAACTGAGGTTATTAAGAAATTTGTTGGTTTTAAACGGGGAGAAGAATAAAATAATGCATTTCTGAATCTTAAAAATAAATTGTGTTCTGCACATGTTTTGTCATTTCTAAATTTTAACAAAACATTTGAAATAGGATGTGATGCATCCGATATAGGTATAGGTGTTGTTTTGATGCAGGAAGGGAGACCAATTGCCTACTTCAGTGAGAAGTTGAATAGGAAAGCTCTAAAATATGCAACTTATGAGAAAGAGCTTTATGCACTTGTAGGGCTTTAGAGAATTGGCAGCACCACCTTTGGTCGAAACAATTTGTGATTCATACTGATCATCAATCCTTAAAGCATATAAAGGGTCAAAGCCAACTATGCAAGAGGCATGCCAAATGGATGGAATTCATTGAGCCTTTTCCATATGTAATCAAATACAAGAAAGGTAAGGAAAATATTGTTGCTGATGGCTTATCAAGAAGGTATGCTCTACTTACATCTCTTAATCAAAGTTAATTGGCTTTGAATATGTAAAGGAATTGTATGAACATGACTCTGACTTTGTACAAATATTTACTGCATGTGAAAAGGGGGCATTCAAGAATTTTCATAGAGTTGATGGTTACTTATTCAAAGAAAAAAAATTATGTGTACTACAATCTTCTATGCGAGAGTTGCTGGTGAGGGAGGCCCATGGGGGATGATTAATGGGACATGTTGGGGTGAAAAAAACTTTAGACATTATGCAGGAACATTTCTTTTGGCCTAAGATGAAGCACGATGTTGAGAAAATTTGTAATAGATACATTGCGTGCAAGAAAGCTAAATCAAAAGTTTTGTCACATGGATTGTATACACTGTTACCAGTACCTAATGAACCTTGGGTAGAAATATCTATGGATTTTGTTTTGGGGTTGCCTAGGTCAAAAAGGGGAAAAGATTCAATTTTTGTGGTAGTGGATAGGTTTTCAAAAATGACATATTTTATTCCTTGCCACAAAACTGATGATGTTGTTCATGTTGCAGAATTGTTTTTCAAAGAAATTATGAGACTTCATGGAGTGCTAAAAAGTATTGTATTTGATAGGGATACAAGATTTCTTAGTCATTTTTGGAAGGTCATGTGGGGCAAACTTGGAACAAAGTTACTATTTTCCACTTCACATCACCCACAAACTGATGATCAGATCGAAGTTGTCAGTAGAACATTATCTCATTTGCTTAGGACCATTGTTCAAAAGAATTTGAAAATTGGGAGGATTGTTTGTTGTATGTTGAATTTGCTTATAATAGAACTGTGCACTCATCTACAAATATTTCTCCTTTTGAAGTAGTGTATGATTTTAATCCATTAACATCGATGGATTTGACACCTTTGCCTATCGATGAATGAGTCAGCCTTGATGGAAAAAAAGAAAGCTGAGATGGTGAAGAAATTGCATGAGCAAGTTAAGCAACAAATTGAAAAGAAAAATTAGCAATATGCATTTCATGCCAACAAAGGAAGGAAGCGAATCACTTTTAAACCAGGAGATTAGGTTTGGGTGCACATGAGAAAAGAAAGATTTTCAGTCTAAAGAAAATCCAAATTGGCCCCTAGGGGAGATGGACCATTTCAAGTCATTCAAAGAATAAATGACAATGCTTACAAAATTGACCTCCTAGGTAAGTATAGTGTTAGTGCTACTTTTAATGTTGTTGATTTATCTCCTTATAATGCAAGCGAAGATTGGAGGCCGAATCCTTTTGAGAAGAGAGGGGATGATAAGAGCCAAAAGCTAAAGTTTAAACAACCTCAAGCACCTGAACAAATAAACAATCCAAAGGATCTTTTGCAAATTCCATGTGGACCAATCACTAGGTTAAGGGTCTGAAAATTGAAAGAGGCGTTGATTGGATTGGTTGAAGACATTTTGACTGCACAAATAAAGTCTAAGATTAAATTTAAGCCTGATCACGTGCTTAATTTGATATGGGGTGATGAAGAATTAAATGGACATTTGGGCCGAAAACAAGTCAATTGAAGTGAATGACCCATAGAAAATGCATCACTAGATTTAATTTAAGTGTAAATGGGTTATTTTGGACTAAGACTAAATTTTGAAGAGTCATCCATTATTCTGGATGAACTTGAAATTTTATTTGGATGTATTTTGATTAATTTTCCATAGGGCTTACAATAGTCATGCTTAGTAAATTGTGTTTTTCGTATTCCCATTTTATGTAATTAAGTAGTCATCTGAAAGTGTGCCAAACTGTTATTGATACATTAAATTTGGAGCTTTTGGACTAATGATGAGTCAGGTCAACTTTTAGAAGCTAACAAAAGTCTATTTAAGTAAGAAAACACATGTAAACAACAAGTTGAATTTGAAATACGAATTTTATTCTAAAACTATTAGAAGTGAGAGTTTCTCTCTTGGGTTCTTCATTAGACTTGCAAACTTATCGAGGACTGATCAACCTTGTGACATTTCTTCATACTTTCACTACTAGAAAATTGCTAAATAGTGACTAAAATTAGTGATCGAAAAAATCGGTCACTATCGGTGACCGAATCAGTGACCCAAAAAATCGGCCACTACTAGTGACCGAATCAGTGATCGAAAAAATCAGTCACAAATTCGGTCACAGATTCGGTCACTGATTCGGTCACTGATTTCAGTTACTGATTCAGTCACTGATTCGGTCAGAGACTCGGTCACTGATTCGGTAATAATAGTAATAATAGTAATAATAATAATAATAAAAAAACTATAATAATATCAATAATAATAATAATAATTTTAATAATAATAGTTGTAGTAATAACAATAATAAAAAGAATAATAATTATAATACTATCAATATCAATATCATTAATAATAATAATAATAATACCAATAATAATAATAACAATAATATTAATAAGAATAATAAACTTTATTGCATAAAAAATTATATAATAAACTTGAATATAAAAATTCGTACATTCATCATATATTTCAAATTATACTTCTCCGCATAAGATTTAATAAAATATCTTTGTAAAATTACAAATAAAATAAAATGAAGCTTCTCTATAACAATTCACTAGGACTCACACCACCTGTTAAATTCTCAATATACACGATCATCGCAGTTTTAAAAACAAAACAAACAACACACAAAAAGAAAGGTAAGCTAGAGAGTTTTCAAAACAATATATATTTTCGTAAATTGGATTTCTATCTCAACAAAACAACAACAATTCAATCTTTCATAATTCATCTCACATCATACATACACTGACTCACAAACAAAGACACTAGACTCTCTACTTCCGAAAGACACTCGTGTATTAAGTTAGACTCCGAGGTGTGCACCTGTCATATACCATCCATCTGTTCCGATAAGCTCATATTTTAAACCTTGGATACAGTCTGTCCGATCAGTTCCTATTTCAAACCTCGGGTACAATTCCCATATGCATAGGGTTAATCCAGTCCTATTCCGATTAGCTCATATTTCAAACCTCGGACATGGCCATATGAACCTCTTTCGAGTCTTCACCAACTGGTAAACTTCATCTATATGAATTCAATGTACCAGTAGAGTCAGGATACCTCCTTAGATAGATCGAATCCCCAAAGAATGCACATCCTAATAATCTCGACATGGGTATCTCCTTTCCTGAAGATACTATGTCTTGATCACACACCACATCATTCACAAACATTGATACTACATTGTACCATTCATAAATATTCATTCCATTCAATTCAAATTCATCCAATTCATATTTGATAAAATAAATAATTACAATATTTATGAAAAATAATCAAACTAGCTTCCCTTACCTCTATAGAGTAGAGATACTCAAAAACCTTAAAGTCACAGGCAACCTAACTCTGTTCAAGAATCTGATTGGACATTCTTGATCTACTCAATGCTAGGAATCTAGGGATGTCCTCTGATTGTAAATCTGATAACCTATGGGATCACAAATCTAGAGAGAAGGTAGAAAACTTTAAAGAGAAATTGTTTGAGAGATGGTAGTTTTCATAATAATGAAACCGTATATCTTCTTAGAGAGAGTTGGTAGTTTTTATAAGAATAAAACAGGATATCTTCTTAGAGATACTTGGTGGTTTTTATTAGAATAAAACAGAATATCTTTTTAGAGGGAGAGAGAGAGTTGGTGGTTGTTATAAAAATAAAAAGTAAATAACTAACTTTTACTTAAACAACTTTTCTGTTACAAAAAGTAGTTGTTATCTTATTTATCTTTAAAACTATATTTTAAATTAGTTTTTATTCTATAGCTATTTTCTAAGATATTACAATAAGAAAAAATTGTATAAATAGTAATAGGAATAATAGATGTTAAAATAATATTTTTTATAATAAAAATAATATTCAAAACTTTTTAAATATTTTTAAAATCGGTCACAAAATCGGTCACAGATTCGGTCACAGAATCGATTACAGAATCGGTCATAGAATCGGTCACAGAATAGATCACAGATTCGATCACTATACATCAGCGATCAATAAAATAACAACTGACACGTTTGGTAACTAAATCGGTCACTGCTTTAATCAGTGACCGATTTTGGTCATTTAGTGACCAATTTTTTGGTCACTATTAGTGATTTTTCTAGTAGTGTTTAGGGTCTTTGTTGTGTTCTACAACAAAGGAGTTCTGAGTAGATCATCCTAAATATGAATACCTAGGGATCTTGGGCCATTCAAATACTCTTTTTTGTGGGTTATGGGGTTTATTCCTAATCGGGTTCACATTATTCTTGCATTCCTTCATTTGCTGATATTGTTATCTATCTTGTTGCTTTTATTTTTCCACCTTTGGCGATTATAGCTTAGTGAGACAAACAAAAAAGTGATGTCAAGTATGATGTATAGGATGACCCCTATTTTTGGTATTTCTACAGCGACCATGTTAAATGTAGGTGCATTCTAGACCATAGATGTAATATGTTCTTCACTTTTGTCATGCCTCACTTATTGGAGGACATCTTGGCACATAAAGAATAAGAAGGAAAGTACTAGACTATGAATTTTATTAATTCATGATTTTCAAAGATGCTTGGAAGGTCTCATCAACATGCAAACATTGTCAAATAGTAGGAGTTCTTATCTCTCATAGGCAATAGATGCCCTAAGAACCTATGATATTTTGTGAGTTTTTTTTTTTATGTTTGGGATATTGATTTTATAGGACCATTCCTTATTTCTTTTGGTTTTATATACACATTTCTTGTTGTGGACTATTTCTCTAAATGGGTGGAGTCTATGGCCACAATGATTAATGATGCTCGAGTTGTTATGAATTTTGTCAAGTCTAACATCTTTTATAGGTTTTGAGTACCTTAAGTCATTCTTAGTGACCAGGAACTCACTTTTGTAATATGTCCTTAGAAGCTTTACTAGAAAAGTAGTGCATAAAGTTTCTACACCATATCGCCTCCAAATGAATGGGCAGGTAGAGATATCTAATAAAGAGATCAAATGAATTTTGGAGAAGCTAGTAAAGCCTGCAAGGAAGGATTGGAAACATCGTTTTGATGATGCTCTTTGGGCTCATAAGACTTCTTACAAAATAATTTTTAAGATATCTCCAATTAGAGTTATTTTTTGTAAACTGTGTCACTTACCTATGGAGATTGATTATAAAGCATACTGAGCAACAAAAGCTTGCAACATGGATAGTGATCAAACACGCGAGCAGAAGAAACTACAACTACAAGAATTGGATGAGATTCATCTAGATGCCTATGAAAACTATAGGTTCTATAAATAAAAACTAAATAATTTCACAATCATTTCATTCTTAGGAAAGAGTTTATTGTAGACTAGAAAATGTTACTATTTAATTCTAGACTTAAGCTCATGCCTGATTAAATACTCCAACAAGAGATTCAAAGTTAATGGTCAGTGTCTAAAACTTTTTCACGTGAATCCTTCTTTACTGGATAAGACGATTGAAGAGTATACCCTCAAGCTTGAAAAGGAAGTCTCTCTTATTTTCTTTTACATTCCATTATTTATCTTATTCTTTGAATTTCTTGCTTTTACATTGAGAACAATGTAAGCTTTTAGTGTCCCCTTTGAGCCTATAACCCTTTCTTCTTTCAAACCCTCATTTCAAGCCTTAAAACAAAAAAATCATTATTGTCCCTACCTTAGAGGATAAAGGAGTTTCTAAATCGTTTTGGGAATAGATTCTTAAATGTGTGAGGGGATGTACTTCTTGTTATTTTAAATCCCTCATGTGAGTAATGCATTAATATAAAAAAGTGATAAAAGCTTATAAAAACAAAAGAAATAAATTATGTTGAAATAGAAAATCTTGAGTTAAAAGGAAGAGAAGAGGAGTACAATTATAACTTTGAAGATGTGCTCAACTTACATTTGTTTCTTGATTTATTCTCCATCGCTCCTTTGTTTTTATATGATTTTAAGCTTATTTTCCTCATTTTATCTACTTTTACATTGGCCTTATTACACCACTTATGAATTCCTCTTGATCTTTGCATGCATGTTATTCAATTGTTGTAAATATTAGAGTCTTGCTAAGCATATGGTGATGTTTCCTTGATTCAGTGCTGAGTTTATACAAACCTAAACATTTGTTAGTTGGAGAGTTATTTTGAGAAGATTTTATTATTCTTGATTCTCCATTGATTTCAATTACCTTGTTTACTAAGATATAAATTTTTTCATTCACATTTGTCTTAATCTATAAGAAAAACTAAAATTATCGACGAAATATTGCCGATAGAATTGTATCTGTCGGTAAAATGTCATTACCAACAAATTTTATCGAAAAAAAAATTTGCACTCAATTTACCAATGGATCTAATCATTACTAATTCCCAAAAAAGAAATTTACTACAAAATTATCCATCGGCAAATTGATTGCCAATTTAACTAGAAATTAAATCCGTCAGTAAATAATAATATTAATAAAATAACTACAAGAAAAAAATACTAATATAATAATAATAATGATAATAATAATAATAATATTATTGTAATTTTATTAATAATATTCACATTTCTAAAATAAGAATAATAATAATCATAATATGAGTGAAAAATTTCTTTCGTGTAATAGTCATAGGTTTTGTCAAGATGCTGAGAGGACCTGAGTTCGAGTCTCACCTTGTAAAATGTCATTACCAACATATTTTACTGACAAAAAAAATTGCTTCAATTTATCGATGGATCTAATCGTTGTTAATTCTCGACAAAAGAATTTATTGCAAAATGATCCATCGGTAAATTAACCGCAATTTATCTAGAAATTAAATTCGTCGATAAATAATAATATTAATAAAATAATAACAAAAAGATACCAATATAATACTAATAATAATAATTGTAATAATAAAATAATATTCATTGTAATTGTATTAATACTATTCATATGTTTATAATAAGAATAATGATAATCATAATATGAGTGAAAAACTTCTTTGGTTTAATAGTCATAAGTTCTGTCAAGCTGCTGAGAGGACCTGAGTTCGAGTCTCACCTAATGCACTTTGCAATAAAGAGTTCGAGTCTCACCTAATGCACTTTGCAATAAAGTTGGCAATATTTTTGCAACATTTCATTACTAATCATAAGTTGAATTTTACATTGCCTAAAACACCTATTTATAGAATTCAAAGAAAGTAAGAAGTTTGTGGAAGAAGCTTCAAACCCTAACCCTAGCCAGTAACACACTCTTCAACCTAGTGTGTTGTAGAAGCCTCCCAACCCTAGCTTGCGAGACAAGACTCCTCCCTCTCCAATGAGACACTGCCACATGGGCAAAGGAAATGCTAGACGCACCTAACCTCAACCCTAGGCCCGCCTAAGTTAAATTTCTAACCCTTATTGACACTTTTAAAAGCTTAAAAATTTATATACATTTTTACAAAGATGAGCTAGACTAGTTTCATAATACTTTTGGTCTGATATGTGCCTCTGCATTCCAATCATCATGTATACGTCTCGCCATTGCTCTTGTGGTGGGACCTTATGTTGGGCTTCTTTCATCATCTAATTTGTTTGTAGTTCTCATTTATCGACGAATTTTACCCGTCAGTAATTCCAATTTTTTTTTTGTAATGTTAATTCCTTGATCTTTCAGAGGTAGTGTTTTGTTTACTCCAGTGCATTCTTAGAGTCTACTATTCATCATCTATGTATTTGTTTTCTCTTTTCTGTTGGTCATAAGTGTTTTGCCTAAGAGTGGAAAAGGATAAGAGTAGGGGTATTTGAAGAGTACATTTATATTCACACTTAGAGTGTTTAACCTGACTTTTTTAGACTGTAGTTTACTATTTTAGGTAAGATTTACCTAATCAGATTAACTGAACCTTAATTAAGATTATTGGCAATACTTGGATTTTAAGCATATTCTCTCACTTTTCTTATTTCTAATTATTTGTAGAGATTATGCACATTCATGATGATATTTTAATTGAAGAATTAAAGTATTTTAGAGTTTGAAAAGTTATGCTGATTAGGACTAGGCGATCTTCCTAGATCGTCTACAACTGAGTATACTACTCTTAAGTTGTAAGACATGGGTTATGTGATTTGTAAAATGCTGTTTTTTAGAAATAGCATATTGTTTTTGTTCTGCGGCAGCTATATTTTTAAAACCACTTTGGAAATTCATTTTTCACATGATTTTCATAGAGAACATTGCAAACAAATGATTAAGAGACACACACAAATGCTAATATGATCTAAACTAAGTCTATACTACCCCAAACCAAGGAACCAAGTCAAGTCTTCATGGAATTTCTTCATCAAATCTCCAATCAAAGAGCATCTCCACTAGCCAACATGTAAAATAAGTTTTGCCCAAGTTCAAGAGGGGTGGGGTAGGGGGGGGTGAATTGAACACCTTTAAAAATTTTCGCAAATGTACTTTTCAATGTGAGGATTGAAAAATCTTTAAAGAAACTATTCAAGATCATATGAAATGCAATCAGCAAAGGTTGAAAACAAATTCCAGAATAATAACAATCACACAAAATCAGTAAACTGAAGACAAATTTTAATTTTGGAAAACCAGTATACTATTAAGCAAGTTCTGGAAAAAATAGTGTATTGTAAAACCAGTTCTTAAAGATTAATGCAAGAAATCAAAGAATTAGATCAAATCCAAGTTTGTAATGAATTACTGATTAAAGAACCTTTTATTAAACACAACAGACTTTGTTCAATATATGAAAACTGTTTTTAACCAATAATTGTGGAAAGTCAACCTTTCTGAAAAAATAGACCGATGAACAGAAAACCCAGTGAATTAAAAAATTGTTTGTTTTAGAAAAGAATCAAATAAACTGTGGATAGATGTATTATATGATTTAAAAGACACTTAAATATTAATGAGGACCAATCAATTAAACCAATTAATGAGTTTTTATCAGATTATGAAAAATCAAGAAAATTAACAAGAACTACAAAGAAGTGAGCAAGAAATAGCAAGAACACACAACTTTATCCTGGTTCACCCTTCCTCAAGGGCTGTGTCAAGTCCCTTACTCCACAGTAAAGATTTCCACTATAAAAGATCAACCAGATCAGTTTACAACAATTCAATCACTTGCAACCTGTAAGAATATACTGCTCCCCGTAGCAAACCCTCTGCTGAAACCTACAGCAGAACCTAGAAGTATATAGACTCCACTGTATATTCTAGAATACACCTTACTGATCCCCTCAGCAAGTTACAAACTGTAGAACCCCTTGTACACACAGAATTACCAAACCAGACAGTTCAAAAATACAACCGAATTCAATACAAAGAAAGAATTATCACAAACTCAGCAATAGAAGCACTTCTATGCAACGGATTACAATGAAGAAAGGCTATAAAAGACTTAGTTTGATGATCAGATCAGTGATGAAGTTGTCCCAGTCAATTCATAACTCCAGCAGTATTCAGAAAACAATTCTTGATGAAATAGTTTGAATGATCTTGATCAGTAGATAAGAAGACACTTTTCTCTCTTTGAAAACTCAAAGTTCTTGCTCAGAAAATGTTTAGAATGATTTTGTATTTATTTTCAAAAACACGCCAACTATTTATAGACAACTGCTTTAAAATTCAATCGATTGTTTTGTCAAACAGTCGATTGTTTTTCTCAATTTAGTTAAAATAGTTATTCAAAATGCAAGTTCTGATTTTAATGATTTCTCAAATCCTTTGTTAAATCAGAAAACACTTATGGAGCTTATCTTTGATTAAGATTACATGCATCACTGATTTGAACTCAAACTTGACACACAACACACAATGCTAAGTTCTAGACCGAGGTCTTCCAATCTTCATGCAAGCTCCATGTAGTCCACATATGATCACAAGGTCTTGAACTTCATCACATGGTTGGCTTCATCAAATCTTCATAACAACTCATTGGTGCTAACAATCTCCCCCAATTCGATGAAGACAAACAAAGGCGTGTTGAGTTGAAATACATGTTTGTTCTTTTGGAAAACAATTTACTGACTTTCACAAAGCTCCCCCATAATTTGATATCCTGTAAATCATATTTCACCAAACATAGTGAAGTAAATAGTAACACAAAGGATAACAAAGTTCATTGATAATAAGCACGAGCACATATGATATTCATTAATCAGTACAAATTATGCATCATTACTGATACAACCATAATAGATTGAAATTTGGACTGTGGCTGGGTAAACCAGAAGATTAGAGTAGTAATAACATCAGTAGAAATCATGAAACAACAAGCAATAGCAAAAACAACAAACAATAGCGGCAAGCAGCAAATACAACAAACATCAAACAAACAGTAAAGTGAACCTAGCAACATCAACCTAGACTCCTAGACCACAAAACACCACAACACAACAACACTTCCTAATATAAACACTCTTAATTCTCCCCATTGACTTCATCAAATGGAAGAGAAGACACCACTAGATATGCAAAAGATGCTCTATTCGTCTAGTGGAAAGAATAAAGTCCCCATCTTGGACTGAATATCCTCAACTTGAGCTTCAATGAACTGGAAGTGTGTCTCACAATACTAGTGGTGGCTCCGATTTTGGTTTTCCATGTTATTCAGTTGATTGATCATCAGTTCCTCAAACCTGGAATACGATTCTTGTACAGGAGCAGTAGGTGTTCCACCTTCAATACCAACTTGTTCATCATTCATGGTATTGTCCTCATCTTTATCTTCAATGTTATCATCATTAGTTGAATCTTCTTCATCATCATCTTCAGCAACAAATTCCTCATCAGCCTTGCAAATCCATCTTTTATTCTTCATCTTCTTCAAACCAATGTTGGTAAGATTGGCTGCTGATATCTATTTCAGAGACTTCACCTCTTCAATAACTTCGCCTTCCACATCAATCTCAAAGTATTCAATAAACTGTGACAGCAGTATCACATATGGAATATGGTGTTCTAATTTCTTCCCCACTTTGAACAGATGCTCACGAATCACATTAACCCAGTTGACCTTGATCTTATACATGAGGCAGTACATGAGGATAAGATCCTCTTTAGTCAATGTTGCATGGTTGAAACCATGGGTTGTCAGCAGCTAAATCACAATGTAGGCCAGAATTCTTGATATAGCAGCAAGTCCTTCTACGTTGAACGTTCTCGAGGCAGTTTCTTGGTTCTTTAAGCAATATTTGTAGAATTGAACCTTATTAAAGTTTTCCAGTTCTATTGTGTTCCCTCTACTCACAACAACACCATCATTTCTCAAGCCAGTGATGCTCAACCACACATCTTCACTGATTGCTATATCAATGCCCTTCACCTGTGAGTACAAGTTCTCCTCGTCATACCACATGTTGGTGAAGAACACCTTAACCAAATCTGGGTACGTGTTCCCAGTCAGCTTCAAGAACTTGTCCAGCTTCTGAAACGTGAGCATGTCACGGACCTCATCAAGTTTCTCCTCCTTAAGCCAGTTAAGGCTTAACACTTTGGGAGTAATGATGATCTTCTTGTTATAGAGCTTGTAATCGGATTCGTTGTTGTCATCTGAGCTAGCATGCTTAACCATAGCTTTTTTGGTTTTTTTTCTCAAGTTGGAGGAAGAAGCCATTTTTGGTGGAAGAGTATAGCAAGAAGACTAAGTTTCCCACACAGAATGAATAGGCCCAAGTGTTGTGAAGTAGTGTGTGAGTGTATGCATGTTCAGCTGGCTACTTAATGAAAGAACAGTTCACTACAAAATAAAACACAGATTGACAGTACACTACACAGAACAACTTTTCAACAGGTTAAGAGTCCACATGCAATCAGTTTACACAGTTGATTATACTTAGCTGCAGAGATTCTCCAAAAATAGCCTTTGAATTCTTGACTTCCAGTGATCCCATGACACGTGGAGCCTTGAACAATCTCTCTCTTCACATGCTGAACGTGATTTTGACCCATTTTGTCTTATTTAGTCCTTCAGCTCACTGAGTTGTAATGTACTTGATTCAAACCTGAATTATCTAGTTGCACAACTTCGTTTCAGTTGGATTACAATTCCCATCCAGTTTCTCATGCATCCTGAATTAAAATTAAATAAGATTTCATAATCCAGTCAGCTATAACATTGTTAAGCTAATTCTGGTACAGTGAACAGTCATGTGACATTAATACAGTAAATTTAAAAATGGAATTGATCCAGCAATTTGAAAAATAGTATAGTTTAAAACTGAAACTGTTACAGTAAGTTGTAAAAATCGAAACTGGTAAAGTAATCTGTAAAATTGAAATTGATACAGTAAGCTGTAAACATCCATGTTATTAAATCAGCTAATAAATCATAAAACATAAACTGATCCATTTCACAAATTGAAATCAATAATCCCAAGTTCATTTCGTAGAAAATTAAACCTCTATTTATTAAGTGGTTTTGTAAAAAGATCAGCAAGCTAATTTTTAGTATTAACAAACTGAATTTCACAATCACCATTATTGACATGGTCTCTAATGAAGTGATGGCGAATTTCAATATGCTTATTCCTTGAATGTTGAATTGGATTTTTGGTAAGATTAATAACACTTGTATTGTCACATAATAAAGGAATTTTAGACAAATTAAGGCCGAAATCACTTAACTGTTGCTTAATCCATAAGCTTCGTGCACAGCAGCTACCAACTGCAATGTATTCAGCTTCAGTAGTTGATAATGCAACACATGCTTGTTTCTTACTATGCCATGATATCAAACTTGATCCTAACAGATGACATGTTCCACTAGTGCTTTTCCTATCTATTTTATATCCTATAAAATCAGAATCAGAATAACCAACTAAATTCATAGAAACTTCACTTGGATACCATAGCCCAATATTTGTGGTTCCTTGCAAGTATTTCAGAATTCTCTTTGCTGCCGTGAAGTGTGATTCCTTAGGATTGGATTGAAATCTAGCACACAAACAAACGCTAAACATGATGTCTGGCCTGTTAGCAGTTGTCAACACCCAACTTCGTCCGGGCAAATAAATTATTTCAGATTATAAAACAATATAAAAATTAAAATAAAAGTGCGTGTTATTTAGTTTTATTATACTTTGTAAAAAAAAAAGGGTTTTGGTTCCACTATATTCAATGAATAAAGTTTTAAAATAAAATTCATAGAAAGAAATAGTAAGGGAAATCAGTCTATTAAAAATTTGTTAAAAAAAATATAATAATAATAATAGTAATTAAAAAATATATTGAATTTTTCCATTAAGAGAAAACTAAAAAATGTGGTAATTAAAAGATAATAATTAAAAAACGAAAATAACAAATAATAAATATTAAATATTAAATAATTAATGATTAAATAATAAAAATAAAATAAAAATAAATATATATTAAAAAAGGAGAATAAATAATAAAAAAAAGAAGGGAATACTGCTTTTAAATTGCTTACTTGATTTGCACGTTCAAGATAATAAATAAATAATAAAAAATAAAAAAATAATAAAAAGAATGAGTCAATGGCAGTAGACTCCCATGTTCTGACTCCCTAACTCCACGTATTTGTTTTAAAAAAAAATATTTGCAAATAATAATTTTGAAACCGCTCAGATAACAACCCACGTTCTCCACTTAAATAAAAATAAAAATAATAATAAATAATGGATTGTTACCGTTGAAAAATGGTTTAAGTCTCATTCCTGGGTAGATTCATTTTTAATATTAATTTAAAAAAAATTAATTAAAAATAATAAATATGAATGACTCAAAGAGTGGTAACCTCCCTGAACTGAACTACTAGCATTTAAAAAAAATATCAATTAAAATAATATGAAAAAAGAAAAGGAGATATATTAGTCAAAGGAAGAAAAAAAAAAGGACGGATCATTTTGGTGAAAAAAAAAAAGAGAACGAGAGAGAATATTGAGAAGAGAGAAAAGAAGAAAGCACACTGAGAAAGAAAAGACTAGGCACCAGGTATGTTTTTTTCCTTTTTGATTGTACATTCATTCATGGCATAAAATAAAAAAGCACCCACAATTATTCCTATTTCATCAACATGCATCTCCATGAACGCATAATTCCACAATGTTTCTGTATTGTGTTTTTGCTCTGCATCTCCACTGTACATCCCACCATGAATCTCCATCACCTTTCCATTCCATTCCAATAATCATCAACCAAACCACCTTCTACGCCATGTTAACCCCACTTCCTAAATACACAAACCAAATGCAAGCTTTGAAACCCTTCAGCGAACCCTACAAGCACCACATCTCGATGAAAACGCCCCTCACAAATACCCAAGAACAGAACTACGTGTACCCTGATTTTCTATCCTGTATAGTAGGAGCGAGGTCAAATCCTTGTCGGGCCCCCTATTAAAAAATATATATATATTTTTGTTTGTTGTTATTTGCATTTTATTTCTGTTTTTTTGGGAAAAATAAATATTTCTAAAAATCACACTCTTTTATTTTACTTGTTTAATTAAAGGTACCGTCCTAAGGCGGGCGTTGTGGGGTGCTAGTACCTTCCCCACATGTAACCGACTCCCAGACTCTAAATCCGGTTTTGCAAACTTGCCTTATCTGACTTTTTTGGTTTTCCATAGTTTTTCCTTTAATAAATTATGGTGGCGACTCCATTATTTTTCAAAAAGAAATTATTTTTGGACCACCGTCCCGGTCGTGACCCAGGTTGCGACAACAGTAAGATAAAGCAGTGAACCGATTAAGCCTCTATACTTGGTTTGATCAACACTAGCTCCTTTCTCATCTGAATCCAAGTAACAATTAGTGCCCATAGGTGTTGAAATCTCTTTGCAATTTTCAATGTCAAACTTCTTCAATAACTCTTTGCAATACTTGGTTTGACTAAGGAATGTGCCATTATTTAATTGCTTGATTTGCAGTCCAAGAAAATAGTTAAGTTCTCCCATCATGGACATCTCAAATTCTCCCTGCATAGCTGCAACAAACTGCTCACACATATTATGATTAGTGGATCCAAATATAATATCATCAACATATACTTGAACCAAAATAATATCATTGAATGCTTTCTTAATAAACAATGTCTTATCTGTTTTGCCTCTCTCATATGCATGAGATAGCAAGAAATTGCTCAACCTCTCATACCACTGTCTTAGGGCTTGCTCCAAACCATATAGAGTTTTCTTCAGTTTGAAGACATAATCTGGATGTTTATGATCTTCAAATCCAGGAGGTTGACAAACATAAACTTCTTCATCAATATACCCATTCAGGAAAGCACTCTTGACATCCATTTGGTGAAGTTTGAATCCATTCATGCAAGCGTATGCTAAGAGCAATCTAACAGCTTCAAGTCTTGCTACTGGTGCATAGGTTTCTCCATAATCAATTCCTTCTTCCTGATTGTAACCCTTTGCAACCAGTCTAACTTTGTTTCTCACAATAACACCTTGTTCATCTAACTTGTTTTTAAACACCCACTTAGTGCCGATGACATTCATCTGATCAGTTCTTGGAACAAGTGTCTAGACTTCATTCCTGGCAAACTGATTCAGTTCTTCATGCATAGCAGTTATCCAGTTGCTGTCTTCCAATGCATAAGCTACAGTCTTTGGCTCAATTTGTGAGACAAGTGCCATATGTTCACATAATTGATTCAGTGTTCTTCTGGTTGAAACTCCTTTATGCACTTGACCAATAACATTGTCTAAGGACAAATTTATGAGAACTCACCACTCTTGGAAGTCCATAATTAACTGTATCAGTACTAACTCCATATTCAATTGATTGAACTCCCTGATCATCTGATTGGACCTCTGGCAGTTTACTAGTATCTTCTAATTTATTTTCGAGACCAATATCAGCTTGTTGAATGTTTGGAAACTTATCATCTGTATTTGTCTTAGAATTTTCCTGCATATTTTGGTTAGTTTCATCAAATGCAATATGCATGGATTCATTTACTAACATGGTTCTTTTATTAAATGCCCTATATGCATGACCATGAAGTGAATAACCAAGGAAAATACACTCATCAGATTTCGAATCAAATTTGCCCAAGTTATCCTTACCATTATTCAAAATAAAACACTTACAACCAAACAATTTTAGATGAGATACATTGGGCTTTCTTCCTTTAAACAGCTCATAGGGGGTCTTCTTCAACATTGGCCTGATGAGAACCCGATTCATCACATAGCAAGCTGTGCTCACTGCATATGCCCAGAAATACTTTGGCAATTCAATCTCATTCAGCATTGTTCTAGCAAGTTCCTCCAAGGACTGGTTTTTCCTTTCTACAACTCCTATCTGCTGTGGAGTTCTTGGTGTTGAGAAGTTGTGTTTAATACCCAATTTATTGCAAAATCTGTTAAACTTCTTATTCTGAAATTCTCCTCCACGATCCGATTTAATGGAAGAATACTGCAGTCCTTCTTATTCTGAATAACTTTGACAAATCTTTTAAAAGCATGATAAGTTTCATCCTTGGTAGCAATGAAAAATGTCCAAGTAAATCGTGAATAGTCATCAACTATAACAAGACCATAGTAATTCCCTCCTAAGCTCATAGTTCTAGAGGGGCCGAATAAATCCATGTGAAGCAGCTCAAGTGGTCTTGAAGTAGAAATAACATTTAAGGGTTTGAAGGTGCTTCTTATTTGTTTACCCTTTTGGCATACTTCACACAATTTGTCCCTTTTTAAACTTGAGCTTAGGTAATCTAATTACTGGCTTTTTTGATACAATCCTATTGAGATGATGCATATGAATATGAGCTAATCTTCTATGCCACAAACAAGATTCATCATTCCTAGTGAGCAAATAATTCATGCAAGATGTTATGAAAGAAACATTAAGCATATACACATTATTTTCCCTTTTACCTACTAAGATAGTTTCACTTGATTTTGAATCAGCTATGAGACAAAGATTAGGCTCAAAAGTGATCTTGTACCCCTTGTCACACAGTTGACTGATGCTGATCAAGCTGTGCTTTAATCCATCCACTAAGAGTACATCTTTGATGATCACTTTTTCATCTCCTCCAATGTCGCCAACTCCAAGAATCCTACCCCGATTGTTATCTCTATAGGTTACATAGCTAGCAGGTTTCAGTTTCAGATTAGTTAACTAGAAAGTATCATCAGTCATGTGTTTGGAGCATCCACTGTCCAGGTACCACAGTAACTTACTGGATGCCAAACAGACCTGCAAAACAGATTAAGTTTGAGGCATTGGTACCCAGTTAAACTTGGGTTCAGCAGTGTTAATGTGCTTTTGGGCACCCACCTAACTAGTCCTTTAGGCACATCAAATTTCCTTATTCTATAGTTTCTAACTGAATGGCCCTTTCTCATACAATAGAAGCAAGTAATGGATTGTGAAGACTATGATCCAAAACCCTTAAAAAAATTGTTAAACAATTTCTGCTTTCCTTTGGCACCAGTTTGATAACCAATACCAGCATTTTCAAAAACACAGTTTTGAGATCCCAAAAGTGCATTAAGGTTATCTATTCCCATAGAAAGTTTAGATGCAGTAGAAATCAAATAATTCACTTTATTTTGTAAAACTGCACAATTTTCACAATCAACTGGTTTGCTGAGTTAAATCCACTAGAGTTTGCAGATTTGTAATTCTCTTCTAAAGTTTCAAAATCAGTTTTTGCTTGAAGTAACTCATCCTCCAGCTGTTTAACTCTAGTCTCCAACCACTTGTTCATACCTTTCAGTTTATTGTTGGAAAAAGCTAATCTGTTAGCTTCTTCATGAGTTTCTTGAAATGTATGAAGAAGTGTACTGTAGTTAGTGCTGTTAAAAGATGCACTGGATTCCATGCTACTTACTTAAGAGCTTTTTCTAGCCATCAAGCACGGATTGGCTTCAATCTCTTCCTATGAAGAGCTGCTGGATGAGGAACATTGTCTTCCCATGCAATACATTCCTTTCTTCCTTTTCCAGTCTTGTAACTCTTCTTTTCAATAATGTTTTCTTTGTCAACCAGTTTTGGACAGTCTTTTTTCAGATGTCCCTGTTTGCCAGAACCAAAACAGGTTAGTTTATTTGAATTTGAATAAGATTTTCTACTATACCTCTTATTCTGCTGATTCTTTGTCCTGCTCTTCATTCTGATGAATTTCTGGAATTTCTTTGTCAGTAGATTGAGACTTTCAGTATCACTTTCTTCTTCTGAGCTGTCCTCACTAGTTTCAACTTCAACAACTTTTGATTTGAGTGCGAGGCTTTTAGTTTTCTTCTCAGCAGTTTCCATTTCTTTCAACCTCGTCATTTCCAGTTCATGCTCTCTCAACTTTGCAAAGAGTGCTGCTGTAGTGAGAGTTGTCAAATCTCTAGTTTCAGAGATTGCTGTCACTTTGGGCTGCCAGCTTCTGTCCAAGCATTTGAGAATCTTTATATTCAGCTCTTCTTTGTCAAACTGTTTTCCAAGCCCGATCAGGTGATTGACTATATGAGTGAATCTCTTTTGCACATCCACAATTGATTCTCCTTGCTGCATTTTGAATAATTCATATTCCTAAATCAGCGCATGCTTTTTAGCCCGTTTGACATTAGTAGTGCCTTCATGAGTGACCTAAAGTATATCCCACATCTCCTTTCCAGAACTACACTATGATACCCTGAAGAACTCATCAAGATTCAAAGCAGAAGTGATTATATTCTTTGCAACACAATTATACTGAACACATTTTCAATTTCAATCAATTCATCATACGGTTTTGCAACAAATATACCATTCACAACAGAAACTGGAATGTATGAACCATTCACTATTGCATTCCAAATACCACGGTCAATAGATTCTATAAAAATTTTCATTCTCACTTTCCAAAATTGATAATTAACCCCAGAAAACATGGGTGGCCTGTGTATAGAGGCTTCCTCAGCAAAAGGCAACTTGTTCTCGGCCATGGATCGAAATACTTGACTAGGATTCAAGTCCTAGCTCTGATGCCAATTGTAAAATAAGTTTTAGCCAAGTTCAAGAGGAGGGTGAATTGAACACCTTTAAAAATTTTCACAAATGTACTTTTCAATGTGAGGAATGAAAAATCTTTAAAGAAACTATTCAAGATGATATGAAATGCAATCAGAAAAGGTTCAAAACAAATTCCAGAATAATAACAATCACATAGAATTAGTAAACTGAAGATAGATTTTAATTTTGGAAAACCAGTATACTGTTAAGCAAGTTCTGGAAAAAACAGTGTACAGTAAAACCAGTTCTTAAAGATTAATTCAAGAAATCAAAGAATTAGATCAAATCCAAGTTTGTAATGAATTACTGATTAAAAAACCTTTTATTAAACACGACAAACTTTGTTTAATATATGAAAATTGTTTTTAACCAATAATTGTGGAAAGTCAACTTTTCTGGAAAAACAGACTGATGAACAGAAAACCTAGTGAATTAGAAAACTGTTTGTTTTAGAAAAGAATCAAATAAATTGTTCTATAGATGTATTATATGATTTAAGATACACTCAAATATTAACGAGGACCAATCAATTAAACCAGTTAATGAGTTTTTATCAGATTCTAAAAAATCAAGAAAATTAATAAAAACTGCAAAGAAATGAGTAAGAAACAGAAAGAATACACAGATTTATCCCGGTTCACCCTTTCTCAAGGGCTACGTCCAGTCCCTTACTCCATAGTAAGGATTTCTACTATAAAATATCAACCAGATTAGTTTACAACAATTCAATCACTTTCAACCCGCAAGAATACACTGTTTCCCACAACAAACCCTCTGTTGAAACCTACAACAGAACTTAGAACTATATAGACTCCACTATATATTCTAGAATACACCTTACTGATCCCCTCAACAAGTTACAAACTATACAGAACCCCCTGTACACACAGAATTACCAAACCAGACAATTCACAATACAACCGAATTCAATACAAAGAAAGAATTATCTGAACTTAGCAATACAAACACTTCTATACAACAGATTACAAAAGTAATGAAGAAGGGGTATAGAAGGCTTAGTCTGATGATCAGATCAGTGATGAAATTGTCCCAGTCAATTCAAAGCTCCAGCAGTATTCAGAAAATAGTTCTTGATGAAATAGTTTGAATGATCTTGATCACTAAACAAGAAGGCGCTTTTCTTTCTTTGAAAACTCAAATTTCTTGCTCATATAATGTTTAGAATGATTTCGTATCTGTTTTCAAAAATGCGCCAACTATTTATAGACAACTGTCTTAAAATTCAATTGATTGTTTTGTCAAACAGTCGATTGTTTTTCTCGATTTAGTTAAAATAGTTATTCAAAATGCAAGTTCTGATTTTAATGATTTCTCAAATCTTTTGTTAAATCAGAAAACACTTATGGAGCTTATCCTTGATTAAGATTGCATGCATCACTGTTTTGAACTCAAACTTGACACACAACACACAATCCTAAGTTCTAGACCGAGCTCTTCCAATCTTTATACAAGCTCCATGCAGTCCACATATGATCACAAGGTCTTGAATTTCATCACATGGTTGGCTTCATCAAATATTCATAGCAACTCACTGGTGCTAACACAATAGGCATAAGATCCACCGTTGTCACCCTCTTCCATTGATCACTTGATAAGTGTCACATGGCCATTGGTTGCTCTACATCTAAGAATTTTAAATTTGAATATCCCACTCACTTTTTTGGTTCCATTTTGGCTGACTTGGGAGACTATAAGTTTATGTATTCAACCCTTGAAATTTAATTTTAATGAATATAGTGAAGTGCTGAAAATTTTCCAGCCCACACTTGCTTGAGCTCCTCTCTAGGTTAGCACATCTTCCATGGTTTAAAACCTTTGAAGAGTTGGCCTAACCTCTCTTCTTTTCCTCTCCAGTTCTAGATCATTTTCCTCCATTGTCTTCCATGCTTAGAGCTGCTCCATTCTGCTGCCAATTATCTATCCATTCACGGTTGCAAGTTTCATGCCCAACCATAGCCATGGAGGTTCATCGGATAATATTGGCAAGTTTGATGCAAAGGTTGATGAAGGCATCTTTCTTGGTTACTCTTCTCATAGTCATGCATATAGAGTTTATAATAGAATGACTATGACTGTTTAAGAATCTGTACTTATTGTACTTGATAAGTCTAACCTTGAATTGCAAGATATTTCTAAGAATAGTGCAGAAGAGGAATATAGTAGTGAGTTGTTGCAAGGAAACAGTCGATTGATTCAGAAATTCAACTGATTGAATTTATCAAATGAGGATCCAACTACAGATGCAGCTAGATAGCAAGCTCCAATTCATAAAGAAGTACCACCTGCACCTATGGACAATGCAGACTTGCCAAGAGAGTGGAGAATTCCTCATGACTTATCTCTGGATAACATCATTGGTCAGATAGAATAAGGAGTTTCTACTAGACATGAAGGGTAAGGAAAGGATAAGATGTATAAAGGAAAGGATAAGATAAGAGTTAATGAAGTCAATGAAGTGCTTTATTGTCTTGTGAGAGATCCCTCTATCAAACCAACACGCTTAGAGATGAAAAATATGTTGGATAAAGATCCAAAGACTTGGTCAATGCAATATCTAAGACAGATCCACTAGTTTTATGCATTGTCTATGCACACCTTTGACTTGTCACCAAAAGAGAGATCTTTTGTTCATCTCACAATCTACCAAGAGTTCTCTTCGTGGATTTAACATTTCCACCCTGTCAAGCAAGCTAAGTAGACTCATGAACTTGCAGTTCCATGCTTTTCAAACCCTACATGCTTTCTCTATTGCCTTGCCTACCTGCTCAATCATTTTCTTTTTTGAACCAGTAAGGCTAGCTTTTGTTCTCCATAGTAAGAACATGTTTCTAAAAGTTGAGTTAGACATGGCTAGTGCACTTCTTGAACTTGCATTTGAAGCTGATGATGAATCCCTTTGAGAAGTTCTTAAGTGGAAGGCAATGACCATTTTTCTGCTTAATCTTGGACAAATGTCGTTGTTGCCAACAACCTCATATGCTTCAATGGTTCTATCATCTTATGACAAAGAGATGGAGGAGGTTGTTTAGTGAGGTCTACCCCTTTGTTTTTGTTGCTTAAAAGGGAGGAGAGAATAAATATAAAAGTGTATGTATATGTAGCCTTCAACTCTCAACTCAAAGACCTCTAGAGTTACTAGGTAGCTCTCACCTCTCAATTTGAGATCCTTTGGAGTTACCAGGGCTATGTATAAAACAAATAAGTCATTAGAAAAAATAAAATAATTTATTAAACACAAAATTTTATTAAGACTGCCAACCTCATTAAAAAACCTTGAGAAAATATTTTAAAAAATTCAAGGGAAAAGATTATCACCTTGTGTTCTTGTTATCTACATTAGTAGAAATAAAACCTCATATTCTCAGCATTCCACGTTCGAGGGATCAAACTCAATCTATGGTTTCCAAGCAATGAGCTCTGTTGCCAAGGACATCACACATTCGGTAAGGTTCACACCATTTTGGAGATAGTTTGTTAGCAATTTGGTAAGGTTGTGCTTTCCATAATACCGAATCTAAAATCTGAAATTTGTTAGGAATGAATTTGCTTTTGTGTTTCATCTCTACCTATCACTTCAAGGTCTCACCTTTTATCTAAGCACATTATCTGACCTCCTATATAATATCCAACTTAGAACGGATGCCCTCCTCAGAAGCCAAAGGATTGAATTGGGCTACTCAAAGGGAGGTTCAGTTAACTCTATGGTAGTTTCTTTGACCACTAATCACTTCTCTTCATTCATCTTCCTCTCCCTATGTACAATGGGCTTTGCCTTTGGGTCGTCCATGGTTAAACGATGACACAAAAAATTTGGATGTATCCTAGGCATACCAGTTGCATACCTAGCAAAGCATCTAAGTTCCTTTTCAACACTTAAATTATCTTTGTTTGCACTTGTACAGACAGGTTTGCACCTATTTTTAAAATCCTTCCATCTCGTATGTCCATTTCTTGGACTTCCCCAAATAGCTTCGGTCATTAATCTTTGTTGATAACATATGGGTCAACTTTTAGAGCATGAGTTATTCTAGAGGTTTTAATCGCATAAGTTTTGGGCCTCGTACGAAGATTGTTTCCATAGAAATTGCGGACTATCTTCTAATCAACTTCATCATAACAATCTTACCTTCAGAAGTGGGAAACTTTAACTTCAAATGTATAGAAGAAACAACTGCACCTAATCGGTTGAGTGATGATCTTCTCAATAGTAAATAGTATGAAGATGGAGCATTCACCACAATGTATTTTACCATAATAGTGCTTGCCCAGGAGCGATATGAAAATGTGGTTCTCAACTCTATGAAAATGTGATTCTCAACTCTAATGAGGACTCCATCGAAGGGTCGTAGGTGATAGGCTCCATGGCTATGGTTGGGCATGAAACTTGCAACCATGAATGGATGGAAAATTTGCAATAGAATCAAGTAGCTCTAAATATGGAAGATAAGGTCTTTCAATGGAGGAAAATGATCTAGAAATGGAGAGGAAGTGAAGAGATGTTAGGCCAACTCTTCAAAGGTTTTAGGCTAAGCTAGAGAAGAGCTCAAACAAGTGTGGGCCAAAAAATGTGCAGGAGGCATGCTAATCATTCCAAATTTATGGGATGTCCCGAAGCATAGTCCCTGCATGGTTTTATGTCTTTTCTTTTTTCTTTTAATAATATTTTTCATGTCTTGGTATATGATTGTTGATCTTTGAGATGTCAATGTAGCTGAGATGTCAAAGTTCATAGTAATGTCTAACATGAATTTTATAAAAAAAATACATATTAAAAGGGGATAAAATTGACATTATTGTTACTAAGAGTTCACTTTCATAATAAAAATATAAAATAATAAAAATATAAAAATAAAATTTATACATATCTATCAAGTTTTAATATTAGAGCATTCATATATAATGTAAATTTGAAAGACTTTGCGTGAATTATAAATAGGATTTAAAATAACTTGTTTAAAAAAAGGTACATAAAGTTGAACAAGATAACAAATTGAGTTTGAAAAGAAAGAAGGATAAAAAAAAAGGTAACTTGAAATGGATAAAATATCATATTCCAAATTTTAATAATAATAAAGGTTTAACAAAAATATAAAAGAACATACATTAAAATGGTAAAATTATTTACTTGAAGTTTCTACTCATTAATCATTATAGATATGTTTTTCCGATCCCTTTAATCATACCAAAATCTCCAAATTTTTAGGCTGAATTAGGATTACTAAGTTGAACATACATAACATACGTTAACGTAACTGATTTGGAATATTAAGGCATCATCATTTGTATTAGTATGCATTTAGAGGGCAATGTAGGACCGGTTACCTACAAAGTTTAATTTATCCAGAAAACGCAAGGATGTGGACAGTCTGATATGTCCTTTGTGCCTGGACAGTGAGGAAACAATAAAATGTTTATTTATAAGTTGTAGAGTGGCATAAAGAGTGTGGGATGTATGTGATAGGTGGGACTGAATTTGAAAGTAAATAAAGCATGAAAATGGACGTGGAAAACCATAGTGTTACAAATATGGAATCATAAAAATAAGATAACGTTTAGAAATAAGAAATTGGATGATATAGAAATATTTTGCCAAGCATAGTTGAAATGCTGATCATGGCTAAAACATAAAATGTCAAATACTTATTTCTCGTACTCTAATTGGTGCCTTTGTCCTTGTAAAATGTCTTAAATCTATGGGGTAAGTGATGGGAAGCAGGGCTAGGTTACTTGGATGATCAGATAGTTTGACATGCCTAGATTGAGAGTTGGTTGGAGGTGCCACAATGTTAGAAACTAATCAAGGAAAATGGTCTTAGTCAAGGTAGGTATGATCTTTTATTAGCAGATATACACATGTAGAAGCATAGAAGTACACTATGAACATGGTGGTCATGAAACAAGTAAAGAAATGGAACACTTAGCCCTAACTGGTTACTCTGCTGAAAATGAATATAAAAAGCTATAAAAGATACAACAAAAGATGTTTGGTTTCGAAAGAGGACATCCCTCGTGGTTGGAATTGGATTATACATTGGAGAAAGAGTAGTCTATAGAATGTTATTGTTTGTGCATGCAATTAAACATACTCATTGTTACCCGTATTCCTAACAAGTGCGTCAAATTCATTTTTTCTAGACATTGCTTCAACTTGACTACTCATCATTCAAAACAAAGTTAACGTGAAATTTATATATATATATATATATATATATATATATATATATATATATTTTGAGAAAAAAACCATTAAAAGAAAATAATCTATCCAAATTTTATAAAGCATATATTTAAAAAAAAATTAAAAGCAATTTAATTTTTTTAAGAAATACTAAAATTAATTGTCTACCTATGATGTATAGGAAATAATATATATATATATATATACATATATATATATATATATATATAAATATATAAAAATAATATATATATATATATATATATATATATATATATATATAATATATATATAAATATATAAAAATAATATATATATATATATATATATATATATATATATATATATAATGTATATCTTAATATAAATAAAATTATTCATAAAACGAATTAAAAACATTCTAAAAATATTGGTAATAAAAGCATTCTAAACTCAAAACAAAGACAGTTTTTTCTATGAATAAATCGATTAAAAGTACAATTAAATCCTAAAATGAATATAAAACCGTGGCAAATATATAATTAAACTATTTTACTACTATTATAAATAAAACTTATATAATGAATTTCAAACAAAACAAATTTTAATATAAGTACATTAAAACAAAAAAAGACATCAAATGGGTATTTGTCAACTTGTTCATAATAACTAAGAACATTAAAAATTGAGGTAATTGTTATAACATGATTATTTGATTATAATCCTATTATTGTTTCTGATTCTTATCTTGTTACCACATGGAATTATTTTGAGCTTTAGTTTTTTAACTTTGTCGAATTTATTACCATCTAGTTTGTCATCGTGTGTGAATTTAGAAGACAATAAAAAACAAATCCTGGTGGCTTTTAAATAATTTTAATTTAAATTATTTCTAATTCAAATAGATTCATTTCTCAAATATTTCATTGATATATTTTAATTTAAATTTATTAAATTTTAATTTTTTTAGCATAATATTTGCAATTCAAATAAACTAATTATTAACTTCTTCATGTTTTCTTTACTATCCAAATCAACTAAGCAAATCTCAGCTAATCTCATCCTCCAAGATTTTGACATTACAAACAATGTTGCAAGCAAAACCATAAATAATTGTGTATAAAAACATAATTTTCACCTACAATAAAGAAATAATACTTATATATTTCATCATACATTTAAAATAATTTTGGTCACAATTAGTAACCATTTTATTTGGTAGCTAAAAATTGGTCTCTAAACAACCTTTTTCTTGTAGTGAAATTTTTAAAATGGTTTGGGACATAGGGCTAACTTTCCAAATTATCTCTTTATGCTCTTCGAAAAGGATAACACTGATAAGGGAGAACAAGTGATTCACTAAAAGAATTATTGTTTAGAGTAATTAATAAAAGGATTGAAGTTAATAATCTCATTCTTCATTAAGCTTATATGAACTCACTTTATTTTAGCAGATTATTCTCATATTTTCTTAATCTATAGCCGAGTTTGTATTAACTCAAGTATTTTTAATAGATTTTATTCTCATTTCTCAAATTCTACAACAATAGAAAGAGAAACTGAAATTAAGTTTCACATAAATTATATTATTTAGAGGTATGCTGAAATCTTCTTTCTCTAATGTGCATGTAATTATGATCTGCATGTAAGTGGGAGAGTAGTCCATCATCTATACATTAATGTTACATGAGACATTGATGTGAAACAACTTGAAAATGTATTAACTTGATCACCAATACAAAACACCAATTTAAGATAAGAAAAAACCAAAATATATTCAAAAATTAAAATACTTAAATGATAAACACATAAATAATGCAAGTATTGATGCTTTGTAGACCAAAGACAAATGTTTTATACAGAAAGATGGGGAAAGAAGTAAAGTTAGGTATGAAGGACATGAGTTTAAACAAAGTAAGAAGATGGTTATTTCCATGGATAGATATTTGAAAAAGAAATAAGATGATCCCTTCCTCCCAAAATGATTCCACCCAATTACTCTAAAACATGAAAAAGTTTTGCACTTTTATTCTTTATTTTTACCATAAAAAATAATTAAATATGGAATATTCAGTTCCATTAGAAATGTATTTGAGTTTAAAAAAGTATACAATTCTTTACAAAAAAAAATATTTTATTAAAATGTCAAGCATAATATTAATGTTGTTAGTTAAATGAGTAGATAAACAATTTATAAATTAGTTTCACTTTTTAGTTTAATTAGTTACCTCAATGAAATCAATATTAATTCATTTTAGGATTAGATTTCGATTCGTAAAACCATAAATTCGAATGAAATTAACTAATAAAGTGACTTTTTTTTTTATTATCATCTCTTCCACTAACCTATCTTATACATTCTTATAAACAACACTCATGTTTTTCGACATGAAACACGAATCTATAAAATTTCATTTACTTGACATCATGCATAATATGCAAAATATATCCAACTTTGCTCTATCTATATATTGTCAACTTCATTCTTTTACCGTTTATAATAATATAGTAAAAGGTATATAAATTTGATCACTAAAGTGTGACCAATTATTGGTATGAGATTAACAAAACATAAAAAATATGAGATTCTTAATATATCTTCTCAGACGGAGAATACTAAATATAAGGTATGCGATAAAGAATAAAATTAATAAATTTTGTTATGATAAATACTAATATGACATGATATTATATTAAAAAATTAAAATTAAAATTTTACTTATTTATACAAAATTTATTTATAAAATAAAAATTTATACTCATTTATATATTATTGTTTGATTTTATTTTTAGAAGATGCAACATCTTCAAATAAATAAATGTCTTGAAACTTCACTGCTTCAAAGAAAACCTACCAAAAACACTCATATTTCACTTATCACTCTATCCTAATATTTTATTGTTTGTTCAGTGATCAAACTAAACTCCATGTTATAGACATGGTACAAGGGATACCAACACTTTTCACATGAGGAAAAGAAAGGAACCCATAAAATATAATAACTTGCAACAACTTATAACACAAGCTATATATATATATATATATATATATATATATATATATATATATATATATATATATATATAAAAGGAGATATAACTATGCCCTTAGTTTCTATCTTAAGTGCCAAATGTCATTTGTGTTTGCATGATACCTCAAGAACATGATAAACATATAAATAAAACCACAACATTTCTTATTCTATAAATGCTCCAAATCATAGCAAACACAATATTTCTCATTCGAATTTCTTAACTCTACCGATCCCACCATTATGCTGCACAAAATGTTGTATGGCATAACAGTTAGAACTTTACCCAAGACTACCCATGTTAATAGATATTCCCCACTTCATTCCTCATTGGAGTTACAAATCCTATATAGTTTATGTATTTTTTACTACTACTTTGAAATTAAGAGCAACCAATAAAATCTCTCTGTAAACCCTAAACCCTAATGGCATAGGTCACTAATGTAAACCCTAATGTTAGATACTAATTATTTGACTTAATTGGTCACTAAATTCAATCATTACTTCTATTTTGTAGTTATTTGGCAACCAAAATCTAATTTGGTGACTATTTTGGTCACAATTAGTAACTATTTCATTTGGTAACTAAAAATTGGTCTCTAAACAACCTTTTCTTGTAGTGAAATTTTTAAAATGGTTTCGGACATAGGATTAACTTTCCAAATTATCTCTTTATCCTCTTTGAAAAGGATGACACTGATAAGGGAAAACAAGTGATTCATCAAAAGAATTATTGTTTAGAGTAATTAATAAAAGGATTGAAGTTAATAATGTCATTCTTCATTAAGCTTATATTAACTCACTTCATTTTAGTAGATTATTCTCATATTTTCTTACTTTATAGCCGAGTTTGTATTAACTCAAGTATTTTTAATAAATTTTATTCTCATTTCTCAAATTCTAGCAACAACAGAAAGAGAAACTGAAATTAAGTTTCACAAAAATCATATTATTTAGAGGTATGATGAAATCTTCTTTCTCTAATGTGCATGTAATTATTATTTGCACGTAAGTGGGAGAGTAGTCCATCATCAATACATTAGTGTTACACGAGACATTGATGTGAAACAACTTGAAAATGTATTAACTTGATTACCAATACAAAACACCAATTTAAGATAAGAAAAATCGAAATATATTTGAAAATTCAAATAATTAAATGAGAAACACTTAAATAATGCAAGTATTGATGCTTTGTAGAACAAAGACAAATGTTTTCTATAGAAAGATGGGGAAAGAAGTAAGGTCAGGTGTGAAGGACATGAGTCTTAAAGAAAGTAAGAAGATGGTTATTTCCATGGAAAGATATTTGAAAAATAAATAAGATGATCCCTTCCTCCCAAAATGATTCCATCCAGTTACTTTGAAACATGAAAAAGTTTTGCATTTTTATTCTTTATTTTTACTGTAAAAAATAATTAAATATGGAATATTTAGGATCCATTAGAAACATATTTGAGTTTAAAAAAAGTATACAATTCTTTAAAAAAATATTTTATAAAAATGTCAAGCATAATATTAATATTGTTAGTCAAATGAGTAGATAAGATATTTTTTAGTTAACTTACATAAACCAAATAATAATAAGAATTACAAAAGAAATTCATAATTACATCAGAAATATTTCCAGTTTGAGCTCTATATATCAGAAAGTCAAGATTGTTCTGTTCAAGCATCCCAACGGCTAGTTTCTCCTAAGCTACATATTGAGGAGCAATTTCAAGTTGAAGAGCAAGAAACAAAAAGAGAAATACATCATATAATACATTGAAGAAAATATACTGAGTGTCTATTGTCAATTTATTATTGAGAGCATATAGAGTTTTGGATTATGTGAAATCATTGTCTAATTCTTCACCATTGTGAAGTAAACCCTTGTGAGTTTTCATTGTTCTCTCTCTTTTGAGAGTGTTTCTTTAATTCTTGAGTGGTCTTAATCTCAGGGGGAGATTGGAACTGGTATAACCTGGAGAGGTTTGTGTACTCGTGATAACTTGGAGAGGTTTGTGTACTCGTTGTAACCTGGAAAGGTTTGTGTACTCGTTGTAACTATTTGCTAAATAGTGGAACCTCTTGAACAATTTGTTTAAGGGAGAATTTGAGATAGCCCAAGAGATTAGGGTGAACCAATATAAAACTGCTTTATCTGTGCTTATATATTTTGCCTTTGTTGGTGGTTTCTATTTATAGCGAATTGAGTTCAGTCTCCATTTAACCCCCCCCCCTTCTAGAGCCAACTATTTCTACAGTTGGTATCAGAGCTAACCTCAGGGGTTAATTCTTCACAGGACTTGAAGCACGATCCTAGAAGAACTCAATGGAAGGAGACGGACTACACGTGAGTCAACCACCCTTGTTTAAGGGCCAAAATTATGAGCTTTGGAACATGGGGATTATTGGCTTCATCCAATATAATGATATGGAGTTAATTAATATTATAAAAAATGGCATACCTACATTGATTGATAAATCAGGAGAATTGCTTCCTTTTGAATCTATGACGGTGGAGGAAAAATGCATTTGTCAAATAATGCTAAAGCTAGGCAAATTATAATGTGTGCTTTATCCGAGGAAGAAATGTCAAAGGTGCATGCCATGGTCAATGCTAAGGAGATATGGGATACACTTACTCTCACATATAAAGGTTCAAAAGAGGTAAAAAGAAATAAATTGACTATGCTTATACGTCAATATGAAATGTTTACTATTGAAGATCATTAAAGATGGCAAGGAGCAAGATCAAAGGATAATCTGCTATGGCTGCAAGAAGCCAGGACACTTCAAATTAGAATGTCCTGATCAGGTTGAAGAAAAAGAGGAGAAAGAAAAGAAGAAGAAATTTTCCAAAAAGAAAAATAGTTTTATGTCAACCTGGGAGGATTTAGATTCGTCTAGTTCTGATTCTGAAGAGGAGGCAAACATAGGTCTCATGACTGATGTGGCAGATAACTCTATGTCAGAGGACTCAAATAATGAGGTAGATTTTACTTATATTGATAGATTACGTTTAGCTTATCAAGAAGGAATATCTAATAATGATATGATTGCATCTGCATATTAAACCATGAAAAGAAAATATAAAAATGCTTGCAAAGAAATTAAATTAATGCAACAAAAGAAAGCTAGTCCAAATAACATTTCTCTCAAAAACACAGAGCTTCTCCAAGAAAAAGAAAGATTGTGTAATAAAAATAGCAACCTTAAAAGGGACCTTGCAGTTCAGAACACAAATCTGAAAATCTTGGAAAAGAACTTGTGTTAGTTAGAGAAAAATTAGGAAAACGGCCTATTCAATCAAATGAGATAAACAATGATGATATTATAACTGAAAATATTGCTCTTAGAAAAGTTTTGTCTCATTCAAATACAAATGAAAAATCTCTAAACATGTTGATAAAAAGTTCTAAGAAGTCTCATGATAAGTAAGGAATAGGTTGTGATCAAAATAATACATCATCTAGTTCTTCCATTCTACATCCTATTTCTGCAGGAACCTTTAAGGATAAATCTTGGAGTAAAACTAACATGAAAGGACCTAAAACAGTGTGGGTACCAAAAGAGAAAATTATTCCTCTTGCAGATATATTAAATCCATACAAGAAGACTCAAATATTGGAATTGGGAAAATGGATGCTCACTATTCATAAAGGTAAGAAAGTCTACATTCCCATAATTTAGAGACAAGAGAAAAAGATGAAGGAGATTTGTTGGAATTGGTCAAATAAGGATGAGATGTTCATATTTTACTAACAAATGTTCATCTAAGATTAGACTGTTTGTCCCGTCTACAAGATAAGTATTTCTTTTTGCTTGCAGTTTTACTCTATATCTTTTACACATTAGACGATCTAATAAAATTTACATGTATTTGATGATATGTAAGGTGTCATGTTTTTTTTTTTTTTTTTTATTTTTTTAAATTTTTTTTGTTTTTTTTTTTTTTTTTTTAAATTTTTTTTTTTTTTTTTTTTTGCATTGTTTTAAATTTGATTTGCATTATTTTTGGTTTCTTCAAATTTGTTTTATTTTATTTATAAAACATGTGTGTTTTTAGTACATTAAAATTAAATATCATTTTATAAGAGATCATGTTCAAAAGGGTACCATTGATTTGTAATTTGTCTCAATTGATGAACAATTAGCAAATATTTTTACAAAACCCCTTATTGAAGAACGTTTTAATTATTTAAGAGAACTTTTGGGTATGATCTTGATTGAATGATGGAAAATATCAATTGACTTAAGCTCATTGCATCAAATATTTTCATTTGCATCTATATTTGTTACTTTTATTGCATAATTCTTTTAAATCATATTTTCTTGATGTATTTATAAAATTATATTTTCAAAATTTGGTGCAAAATTTTTCTTAATTCATGCTATGCATTTCCTAATTTTAAGAGTGTGAGCTACAATTCCCCATTGCCAAATTTACACACCTAGAAAATTTCAATTGGTTTGTCTTTCTCACCTAAGTTGTTGTGTTATTCAAGCCAGAAATTCACATCAGATGAGCTCCCCAAAATATGAAAGAATTTTGTTCCCTCACCTAATTTAACCATACCCAAATTTAAGTGAAATCATTCTAACAATTGTTAAAGATGAGTATGTAAGAACCATATGATTTATGTATTAAGGATCAAGGTTAGTGAGCTAGAGTTTGAAGTCAGCCCTATTATTCAAAATTATCTATCCCTAACACATAACCACTTAGAATCTTTATCAGCATCTCTCAGCAGCAATGATGATTTTTTCTAAATTAACTCCTTTCTGTGATGACAAAAAGGGGGAGAAAGAGAAAGTAAGGCAAATAATTAAGAGAAATTATCAAATCTATTTTTGCAAATAATTTGAACACTCTTCGATTTGTCTTACAATTCTTCCGCTGCTTAATCTCTTGATATTATTGAAATTATTTGTTCTTAAGGCTTGTAGTTTTGTCATCATCAAAAAGGGGGAGATTGTTGAACATTAGACGGTCCAAAGTCCCTTTAGAGGATCAAATCATTTGATAAAGTTTTAATGATAACAAAACTCAAGTATTCATTTATATTTGATGACTTATATACATTGTGCAGTTAACATTATTATTATTAAAGCAGCAGACACATGATCCATGAAGAGATAAGTTTTTATGTTATTGATTTGATTTAAATTGATTTTATAGCATGTTGTGCTTTAACATTCAAATTTGTTCATAATGAAAATTATTCAAATTATTATAGAGTATTTAAATGTGATTAATTGATTTTATATCATATTGTGCTTTAATGTTCAAATTTATTCATAATGAAAATTATTCAAATTATTATGGAGTATTTAGATGTGATTAATTGATGAGTATCCCAGATATAATTTATCTATGTTATTTTAAATTATTTCTGATATAGACTTAATCAAGTTTAATGCAGTATGAAAACTAGAGAAATATTTCTAGTTTGAGCTCCATACATCAGAAAGTCAAGGTTGCTCTGTTCAAGCATCCCAACGGCTAGTTTCTAAAAAGCTACATATAGAGGAACAATTTCAAGTTGAAGAACAAGAAGCAAAAAGAGAAATACATCATATAATACATTGAAGAAAATATACTGAGTGTCTATTGTCAATTTGCTATTGAGAGCATATAGAGTTTTGGGTTGTGTGAAACCATTGTCTAATTCTTCATCATTGTGAAGTAAACCCTTGTGAGTTTTCATTGTTCTCTCTCTTTTGAGAGTGTTTCTTTAATTCTTGAGTGGTTTTGATCTCAGGAGGAGATTGGGACTGGTATAACCTGGAGAGGTTTGTGTACTCGTGATAACCTGGAGAGTTTTGTGTACTCGTTATAACTATTTTCTAAATAGTAGAACCTCTTGAATTGTTTGTTTAAGGGAGAATTGGACGTAGCCCAAGAGATTAGGATGAACCAATATAAAACTGCTTTATCTGTGCTTATATATTTTGCCTTGGTTGGTGGTTTCTGTGTATAGGGAATTGAGTTTAGGCTCCATTCAACCCTCCCTCCCTTCTAGAGCCAGCTGTTCCTATAGCAACCAATAAAATATCTCTATTTACGTTTTTTCTCTTAACCATTTATCTTCTGAAATTTGGTATTTGCCCCACTACAAACCTTTCATGTAGGACTTTGTTAAGTTATTTGGTATTATTTTCTTCTCTATACACCTTCCTCATATCTCTCCATAGGATAAAATTGTTTCTTTTTATCTGGTGGCCATCATGTGAACTCTCTCTCCATTCATCAGAAACAATTAGTCGTAGATAATGCACATGCATCGTAACACACATTTAATTATAACTTATCTTATCCCTTAATTATATCTGTTAATTATTTTCATCCTATACATATCTTTCTGTATCTTTTTCATTACAATTATTCAAAAACAAATCATTTTGTAATTCATATATATATATATA
>Ga0209700_100932_pt1 | contig 58772 bp, 26 predicted proteins | sample SiratroredBW_FD_187528 | JGI IMG/M metagenome (GOLD analysis project Ga0209700, IMG submission 187528) | Root nodule microbial communities of legume samples collected from California, USA - Siratro red BW (SPAdes) (version 2) | ecosystem: Host-associated > Plants > Roots > Nodule | place: USA...
TAATATTATGACAAGTCATATTAATTTTTTCAATAATTAATATATATTATGCCAAGTTGTTAGTTAAATATCTTTAATATATATATATATATATATATATATATATATATATATATATATTCTTATTGTTTAGGAAGTGAAGCAATCCTTTTCCTGTTCACTCGATGATTCAGCCTTGGTCAAGGACATGCGATGGATAACAACACGAAAAAATACTTATGTTGTTCTTTCAAATACTGGGAAACTATATCATGGAGAGATTGGTTTTCCACTTAAACATGTGATGGACAGTGTTGATGCTGGTATGCTTCTCTGTTTTGCACTTACCACATGAATATGTTCATATCCCATTATCTATCTGTTAATGTTTTACGTATCAGTGTAGAATTTGGAACATGCACCAATCACTGTTAGATACCAGTGTGTGAATGTGTTGGTGTGTCTGTACTTCATAGTTTTAGCTATTAGTTTTTTACTTTTTCTTTGTTTTTTTGTATACTTCATAGTTGGGAGGTAATGAGTTAAAATCTGCATTTGTCCATGTCTATGCATAGACATCTCTCTCCTTTCCCTTGTCTCACCCAATATATGAATAGAAAAGGGTGTTTGGTGGGCATTGCAATATTTCTTTTGGCATTCTGAATTAATTGTTTTAATTTGTTTCTTGTGAAGTTGATTGGGGTTTGAAAGGTTCATTTGTTGCTGTTGCAAGTAAGAGTGTTCTAAGCCTTTTATCAGCTGAGTTTGAAGAAAGAGTTTCAATTTCACTCTCCTTTGGATCATGGATTGGTGATTCCGCAGCAAATAATAGAATAAAAGGTTTGGATTCTTTTGTTTTGTTTGTGTGTGTCTATATATGCATGTATGTCTATATGTATATAGTGTGTATACATTACTTTTTTATTTCCATCTAAAATTTCTTTGTACACTTGTTAAATTCATTTTTAATTCAAAAAGTTTATCAAAATGATTCTGTAAAATCTATGAAAAGAAAGACTCATACTTTTGGTCCCTTAAAAGTTGTTGTTTTTGGTGTTTGTCCTTAATTAAATTTTGATTTTTTAATCCTTATATAGGTAGGAATGAATAAAACTTTATTTTGATTCTCATATCAATAATTTACAACATACAAATAAGAATGCATAATAACAACCTATTCCTAAAAGTACGTAATATCAAGAATTGATTTGATCTTTTTTATTCTCCCTTTAATTCTATTAATTTTATATAATCTAAATTTAGCCCAAAAACTTCAACCCTAGTTTACTAACATTCCCCCTCAAAGTTGGTGCAAAGATATCAATCATGCCCAAATTCCTAACTTGTAGTTTTGTCAAAATATCTACAACTTTTTATGTAGTTAGTTCAAATTCCCTCCTCAAGGTTTTCCTCTATGAAGTGTCTATCAATCTCAATATGTTTTGGTCAATCATGTTGAATGGGGTTGTGATCAATATTGATGATTGCTTTGTTATCACAATACAACATCACTGGAAATTCAATTGGTCTCTTTTAAGGAAAGTGAAAAGTTTGTTTGTCTAGGAGTGTGAGTGGATAACTGGTCTCTTTGAAGAAAATGCTATTCCACCTCGTATTCTTTTTCGGCATGTGTCCCAGCTCAGAGAAACAAGCTTCCTAACCTTTTGAAGCAGCTCGTAGAATAGAATTGCCAACTTTCTTGACTTAACGGCTATCACATCTCGAATTGGTACAACCATTCTCTTGGAAGACCTTACTCACATGACTTTCAGCATATACTAGTTCGATCTAGGGCCACAAAAATTCCCAAACATTTTGAGCCATTATCTAAATTTAACCTCAACACTACTTCTAGCAACAGTACCTTGCTTCTTGTTACAATACTTTGCTTCTTGCTCCTCCATGTGACCAAATTACCCCATAGAAATGGGTAGGACTCTGATGTGGACCTCCAGGGTGTTAGTTTACAACTCAACTCCTGTCTTCTCATTTTATTGAGGAGCATTTTAGTAGCGTTGCTTTCAGATTGTGAAGAATCATATACATAATTTCAAGATTGTTTGAGATCCCATATTGATTAGAAATAGGACCAAAATATTGTATATAAGTGTAGGCAAACCTCACTTTACAAGTTGGTTTTGTGTTGATAAGTTAGGCTTCATTCACTTCTTAAGATTGTATCAGAACCTATCCTATTTAGGTTTGTTGGACCTATTGTGCCACCTGCTATCGGATCACCCACTAATATATAGTCTCATGCCTGAGATGTATATGTCTTGCTGTGAGGGTAGAAATAAGACCAAATTGCAGTATATAAGTGAGGGCAAACCTTACTTTACAAGCCGGTTTTGTGAGGATAAGTTAAACTTGAACTCACCTTCTAATAAAGGTGTCTCATAAGGCAATGAATAAATAGATTTACCATGCTCATGTGTTTGGATGAGTGTGGCATAAGCAAATTAATTTGCCAACCAGCCTTTGGTATCTACCTTGTCAGCTGGCATCAATTTGTGACATTTCTAAGCTCAACATTGACCTTTGTAGCTGTATATGAAGGTTTAATCCACTCATCAAGTGATAAAGAATGACTCTTGACCCTTAAACTAGATAAATCCAAAAAGGCAACATTATAAAAGTTGTTCAATAAATAATAAACAATTACCTTAATACTCCGCCTTAGGCTGGAGCATATATTGTATGTACCAAGCATGGAATATATAAAGTGAATTATAGGCCCAAAGATTTAGTTATCCTTACAAGCTGGTCGTTAGAGTTTATAAATTCAATGTTAAGTTGGACGTCAACTTCTTTCTAAAAAAATGACAATTGATCTCTATGTGTTAGGTTCTCATGCAACATTGGGTGGTAGAAAATATTAATAACCTAATTATGACATTACAACTTCATCTACATAACTTCACAAAATTTTAATACTTGAAGGAGTTGTTTAATTCACACAAGTTCAAAAGTGGCCAAAGTGTATATTCAACTTTTAGACTGGATTGGGCAACCATACTTTGTTTCTTGCTCTTCGAAGAGATAATTTTCCTTCCAGTGAATATAACCTGTGGTGAATCTCCTGTTAGTGGGGCAACCAACTCAATCTGTTTCAATATACCTTGATATTTGAGTATTTCCCTAGTTATCATACAATAGTCTCCGTCTTTGAGTGTTTGACATATTTGAGATTGCGAATCACAATATCCTAGTGGTCAATGTGAGGATTTTGCCTGAACTGACTAACAACTCCAACTGCACAAGAAATATCAAGTCTTCTAATAGTGAGATAAATGTGTTTTCTCACTAGCCTCCTATATCTCCATAGATCTAAAAATGTTTTACCTTGGTCTACTAATAGCTTCTGAGGTCCATGGAACTATCAATGGACTCGCAATTTTCCAACCATGTCTCCTCCAAGATATCAAGAGTATATTTTCTTTGTGAAATTACAACAACTTCCTTTGACTGAGTCACTTTAATACTAGGAAAGTATTTCAGATAGCTAAGGTCTTCGGTATAAAATCGGTTGAACAAGTACTCTTATAGTTTAGAAGTTCCAGTGACATTATTTCCTGTAATAACTATATTATCAAACATAGACCATTAGATAAACATACTTTATGGGGGAAGTATGATGACAAAAAATTCAATGATCTGCCATGCCTCATTTCAATCCAAAAATTTGCATAGTTTGACTAAATTTTCCAAATCAAATTTGGGGCAATTGCTTCAACCCATAGGACTTTCACAACATAATAAGAAGGCTTTTTTTTAATGGGTTAGTATATGTAGATGTCATGGTAAACGGTTAAAACTCAAGAAAGACAGAGATAGGGTTTTGATCCATTTCACCAGCTGTAAGACTGGAGTTGCTTGTAATAAGTCTCATTATTGAGCAGTTTTGGAATAATTTCTATAATTAGTTGTTGGGGATTGCCAAGTCTCTCACTTCAGGACCAACACAATTTACAAACTAGACCATACTCCTCCTTGACAATAAATCCAAGAGGTTGGTCCATGTAAATATCCTTCTCCAAAAGTAGGACAGTTTTTATGTCTATCTGGTGAAGTGACAAATGACGAATAGTAGCCACAACAAGGAAGTAGTGATAACTCAATTAGTCTCTTGTAAATTGTACTCTACTTCTGTCACCAAAAGTCTAGTCATTTCTCAAATGAAAAGTAAATTTAGTCTCTCAACTTCCCTCTTATTTAATATGCTATCTACCATAATTCCTCTCGATCTCAGCCCAACAAACTAACATATAAAAGTGACTAAGGCCATCTCCAAATGGCTCATTGTACACATCTCTCTCACTTTTACATTTTTCAAGTTAAGCTTCTGAATATCCAACGTCTTTTTTATGGGTTCCTAAATAGATTCCACAAAATTATCTCACATTTTACATTTTCATAAATATTTTATTTATTAAGTTATATTTATTTTATTTATTAAATTTAGGAATTAAGAAATTCATTTATGCTATTATTTTTTGAAATATTTTCTTAAAAATACCTAAAATAAAAATATAACCAGATTAATTTTTATTTAAAACGATGAAAAACAACTATAAATAAGCAATTACAATGACATTAAAATTACATATTTAAAATAACGATTCCTATTGAATTGGTAACAAATCAAACAAATAATTAAGTGTAAATAAAGTTGGCTTACAAGGGGGATTTTTTTGTGATCTTGGTATTAATAAGGGTTATTCATTGTTGGTAATGAATAACACCGTTAGAGACTTTGTGAGACGAGGAAAGAATAAAAAGTAAATGAGAAAGATTGTGTGAGTAAAAATGTTGTTTATACAGATATTGGAATATAAAAGTATATTAAATATTGAAATTTAGTTCACTTGTAACTTTATCTTTTTGACTATGAAATTTAATTGTCTTCTTGTTGCTTGAATTTTGTGTTATTTCACAATGTTATTTTTGATAGGCATTGCTATAATATAGTCTTTCTTGAACGATTGTACCAGTTGATTATGTGAAGTGCATTCGACCTGATTCTATTGTCATTGGATGCGTTCAAGTTACTGAAGATGGTAAGGAGGAAAATTATCTTGTTCAAGTTATTAGAAGCCGACATGGTGAAATTAATGATGTAAGTGCAAAATCCTTGCAATATATTTTTTGTTTTTATCATGAATGCAATATTGACTAATTACTATATTAGAGATCTTTCATTGACTAGACATATGACTAACTAATAGCTATAGCATACAAGTGAAGACAATTATCATTGTACATGCTGGTTCTGTAGGGTTGAATTACCTCTAAACTATTTTGTAAGATGATATTGGAGTCTATCCTAGCAAGGTTTTCTAGACCTATCATAATGTCCCATATCCTTGTCTTGTTTTTTTTTTTTTTTTCAATAATACCTTTCATATTTTCTAGACAAATGTTGAAGGTTTCAATGCGCGTAAACCAAATATGTAGCTCTTTTTGGATCTATTTTGTTTCTCTTCAAAGAACATGAATGAAGGAGTATTTACTCCAATTCCTCTCATAGAATGAGGAATAATATGACTGCTCAAAATGCTGTAAGGCAAGCTTTTCGATACCTATCTATAAGCATTTCAAAAGTAGCTGAGATGTTGGAGAAGTGTCTGAAAAGGTTAAAAAATTAAATAAAAAGTTTGGACAATTTTTGGAAATGTATCTTTAGAAGCATTGGTATCTAAGACAAGTATGATGCCAATACTTTTCCATTTTTTGAGTATCCGGGATTCATAAGTGGATTCTGGGGTATCCTAAGAAAATTACAGTTATTTGTTTTCATGTACCATTATGTTCTAAATTTGTATTTCTCTTGCAGGAATGTTCGGAATTAGTTGTTCAATCCTTTTATGATATATACCAAGGGTTAATTGATGATATTGTACCGATTGGAAGTGGGCCTTACCTTTTATCAGTATACATAAAACAATGGTAAATCTTCTGCATTTCTTTACTGATGTTTTCTGATCTCCTTATCCATTTTTACCTAGTCTTCTGCTTTTTGTTGTTTTTATTTTCTGGTTTCTATCCGTTTGGTGTCATAATTTTACTTTTAAGTATGCTTATAAACTTTAATACTTGTATCGTGAGAAAGATAGATCTCTGCTGTTATATGAACTGTGCCTGCTTTTGGCTGAAAGTTCAAAGCCAAATCTAAATCTGTTTTTGAACCCAGTACCAATCATTCATTATTTACTTTATGACTTATTAGTTATTTAGCTGTATTGTCTTCATATTTCATTGCAAGCTATAAAACTTTGGGTCTTCTTAGATTGTAACCTAGTTATTCTTTAAGACTCTAAGCACGCCTCATGGTAAGAATATTTTGTTTGCTTCATCTCTAAAACCTGTTACTGATAATTGATATCATCCTTTACATTACCTGAATTTTGTTAACTTTCTCTTTTGACCAACCTGGAATGCATGCTAACGGATAGCTTTTCTTTATTTTATCTTCTTAATAACAACAGCCAACTTGCAGTCAATGCCAACATGAAGAATACTGATCAGCACATTATATTACTTGGTTGGTCAGCAGATGATGACAAGAGTGAAGTTGCCATTATTGATATTGAACGGGATAAATGGGTTCCAAGAATTGAACTTCAAGGTACTTCAAGATTGCAACCAATTTTTGTAACATAACATTATGGTATCATTTGTTTTGATCAATGTTGATTCCAATTAGTGGGAAAGGCGTTGTTGTTTACTTGTAACATGTTTGGCAAGAACCTCATTTTGCAGAAAGAGGATAGGAGTTTGGAGTAAAAGGGTACTCCATTGAAAAGAAACGCCAAAACGAAATTGAGAATGCCAATCACTAGGAAAGTACTACATTAAATGATAACAATGCATTCCATGGTTACTTCCAATGAAAACCTTTTATCTATGGATTTCTTTATAAAAATTGTTAGGAAAGGAGAAAACATCACTGGATCAAAATGATATTCACTCCATCACTTGGGGAACACCCTTAAAAGCTAGATGTTTTAGGGGGGGAACCAAATACATAAATACTCCGTGGAGCATTCCATATTCCTCGATGTATGACTTGGGTACCCCATAATACCTAAGTTCTTATCATAGTAATGCTCTTGAAAGTTGATGTCTCGGTGGTTGACACTATAATCCTTCAGTCAGCCTTTGTGGTTAGCTCTTCCATAGGTAGTCCTTTACTAGACATTGACAATGTTTGGTACCAATTGTTAAACATCCTAGTCTTTGGGGACCCTCCCTTGAAAGCAAGATGCCAAGGGGGGAGAACCAAACAATTAAACACTCCACTAAGCGTGTCATACAACTTGATGTGAAACTTAAGTACTCCACAATACCCAAGTTCCTATCACAACTTTCAAATCCCTCAGCAAATCTTCTGGGGGGGATCTACTTTGAAAATCATTTGCTTTGCTCCAGCTTGTCAGTGGTATTGCTTTGGACTCTTCAAATGTCTACGTAGAGATTAAGTTGCAACTTCCAGAATTTTTTTAAGTGTATTTGGGCAGAGAATTACGAGGAAGGAAATAATGGCAAAGAAGTTCTTGGGGGGCTGTGGCATTCAACAACATCACGAGGTTGACATTTGGGAAAAGATTTGTGAACCCAGAAGGTGTGATGGACTAGCAAGGTAGAATTGAAGGCCATTGTGACAAATGGGTTCAAGCTAGGAGCATCTCTAGCCATGGCAGCACAATCTCTTGTCTGCCCGGCATGTTCCCTATAGAAGGAGCGGCTTTTGCCAACCATTGATCTGGGTAAGATAGACTCACCAGACTGCACCAGCTAGCCCTCTTGTCCTTGGTTTTAGGTTCCACCCAACTGACAAGGAGCTTGTTATGTTATGTATTACCTCAAGTGAAGTTTTTTGACAAAAACTTCTGATCTGATGCTATATATGAAGTAACAGACTGTTCCGGATTACCTAATCTGGAAACAAAAATGTTTTCCAGATCAATTGTTTTGGAATTTATGGGAGGGGTGCACTTTTCTGTATAGTTCAATCCAGAGTTATCAACCTTACTACTATGGAATATATGATCTGAAACATAATTTTGCATTCTAGACTGTACAATCTGGAAGGTCCATTCATCACTTTCAGAAAACCTAGTTTGGAAAATAACACAACAAAAAAACAGGGGCAATATGGTCAATTTAAATCGTGGGGTGCTACAAGAAAGTATGGTCATGAAGATGCAACTTTAATATTTTGGATCTCAGGTTATGTGGCTCAATCCGAAGCTAATCTTTGGTTCCAACAGTAGTTTGGATGGGAAAACTTGGAATCTTCCACATCTTTTCACCAATTATCCAATATAAATTAGGAGTGAATATTCCCGATTTCTAATATATTAAATGAGTTCTTGCAAATTTGTTTTTCAAAATATGTTCTACTTCAAAATAATTTGAGGAATGTGCCCTAATAACCAGTAACACACTTTGCGTAACAAATATATGTATATATATATGTGTGTGTGTCTATATATATATATATATTTTTTTTTTTTTTTTTCATTTTATTGATTTGCATTATGTCGATTGTATCTTGATATTTTTAATTTAACTCAAAAGACTAATGACATTTCATCAGTTTGGGATGAGTAAATCTTTACCATTTGATTTTGTACAAACGCTTACTATCTGGAATGGACCAATGCTTCTTTCAAATACTCTTTTAGGTCTGGTTCATTTGATATTCAGTTAAGATTTGCACTTCTTGCTTCTTTGGGATGCAGCTGACATATGCATCCTGAAACATCTATATAATAAAATAATGCATGCTATATATTGCAGCTGATGCTTATTGACTCTTTTCTTCATCTATCATTTGAATTAAGTTTCATTTGCACTTACGTAAGTTTGTAAATTCACTTTTTCAGAAAATGGTGATGATAATTTGCTAGTGGGGCTATGCATTGATAATGTTTCAATCTATGAACAAGTTGGAGTTCAACTTGGTGTAGAAGAAAGGACAGAGCTTTCACCATATTGTGTTCTTATATGCCTTACATTAGAAGGAAAACTTGTCATGTTCCATGTTGCCAGGTAAATTTTGTGAAATTCTCTTTTATTTCCATTAACAAGTATTGGGGTGTAGTTATACTCCTCTAGCCAGTGTTCAGTATATTTCTGTTAGGTAGTTATTGATAGCTGTATCCCGTGACTAACTTTCTGTTTGTTCAGGTAGTTAGGACTAGGTTCAAGTAGTTACATTTTTATTGTAATTTATAACCAGCTTTATATTGCTAGTTCCCATCCTACTGTCAAGTGGCATCATTTTTTCACACAATAAAATTCGCTGGATATTTTCTCTCAAACTTTAATTTTTGTTTTAGGGTTTAGGGTTTTCTTACGTTTAATCTTGTCCATGTGCTTCAAAATTTTCTATCTTCAAAGGTTGAATAGGTTTTATCTCTAGTCTTGCAGGAGATAAAGCTTTACCAGAGATTGATTCTGTTCTGCACAATTATGAAGATACTTCTGTAGAAAACCATCCTGAAGATAAAGGTTGCACTTTTTCTCAGGGATTGCAGAAACAGGAAGATAAGGTATTTTTGGTTCTTAATTTTATAATTTGTAGTGGAAGAGTTATTCTGTTACTTATTAACAGTGTCTTCAGTTAAATGTCATTTCAAATAAAACATATTTTTGTGCAGACTTTTGAGGCTAGTGGGAATCTGATGGCCAAGCCCTCTGGCAATCTTCAACAAATTACATGTACTGATACTAAGCACTCAGAAGTGAAATTAGTGGCAAATTCGCAGAGTCTATTGTTTAATGAACAACAAGTTGTTTCTAATGTAGATGCGAACCAAGATACAGTTAATCGAAATCCATTTCGTTCAGGTGAACCACAAAAAATTATAGGTCAAAAGACTGCAGCACTTGGAACTAGCATTGGTTCTTTAACAGTGAACAGTAATTATGCTTCTTCTCGTTTACAAGAAACTACCGAGAAGACGAAGGAGCTCTGGACAGCAAATAGCTCACGGGACTCACAGAGAGCTTCTAATCTATTGCCTGGTGAAACATTTTCATTCCCAAAAAAGTCTGATGTGTCTTCAGTTTCAGCTTCTAGCTATGCTGATTGTGTTGGTTTTCAAGATAAAAAATATACCATGGGTGCCACAAATGTGTCTGGGATTATAGGTGCAAAACCCTTTGTTATACAGGATATGAATAAATCTCCAGCCATCAATTCCACCAGTAGGCTAGTTCAGAATGGGGGACAACTATCTCCTTTAGTAGCGGGAAATATGCCACCAGCGTTGAATAGCAGTTCACATTTGTCATCTGATGGTAATACTGCAGCTATGAAGTCATCTGCCACGAAGTTCCTTCCTTCAAATGAGCAGCATGGAACTTCATCTAAGCTTGGGATATCCAGTTCTGATTTATCCAAGCAGTTTGGCAATGTACTACTTCTGGAAATCTTTCATTGTTTCAACATATAAATGGTAGATCTTATGCCTCTATGAAGGCATTAATAATGAGGATATATTATTTTCTAGTTTTATCTAATAATTTATGCTGTAAGGAGCAAGTCCTGATTGTCCTGTAATGTATTTTTCTTCTCTGCTATGAAATTCTGCAAGGAGTCCTGATTGTCCTGCCCTTTTTTGCCTTTCTTTCTGCCAGATTAATGAGATGACTAAAGAATTGGATCTACTTTTGAGATCAATAGAAGGGGCTGGTGGGTTCAAAGATTCTTGCACAAGGTCACTACAAAGTTCAATTGAAGAAGTGGAGCAAGGCATGGATGCTCTGTCCAGAAAATGCAAATTATTAACGGTGATGTTTCCAATGATATATTAATCATGTTAAGTTTCTATTAAAATTTTAGGTATTTGACATGTCATCAACAGAGTCCCATGATGTCGTGCAACTCCTCCTGTAGCTGATTTTACCTAGTGGGATAAGACTTTTGTTGGTGTTTAATGTTTAACTTTCATCATTTTATTCCTTGTAGGCATGTATTCAATAATTTTTGCTCTTTCAACAGTGACTGTATCTTCTAGACCTTTCGCTATAGGAATCTTAATAATAGAAGTAACAAAGTCAGGCAATTTCTTTTCTCCTAGAAAGTGACAATTCATAGAAATTGGTTTTAGGGTCTATTTCAATCCCACAAAACGGCTACAAAAATCAAAAACTGTCCAAGTTGTATGAACTATTTAAGCGACATCTCTAGTTGGTGTGTGACTAAACCACCACTTTCGAGGTTGCAATTAAGAGATGCTGCAACTAATACAGGCTAGTGGCCGAAATTAAGGTGACTTATCGACAGTCTCTCGCTCATGTCTAGCACTACCAACCTGGAGCATGGCAAATGCAAGTGAGGTCAACGATAAATTGAGGGTTACCGAATTTCAGACAGTTTCCCAACAACGTTCTTTATTCTATTCTGTATAGGAGAATTTGGATTCTTGACCTTTCTAGTAGTTTATTAGTGTACTTCTTCATTTCTTAACTCATTCTCCCAATATGCTGAAGTTTCCCTTGATAAATTTTATTAGGATATCCAAAACGCCTTCTAAAGTGAATTCTTGTATGGGCTGCATTACCAAATAGGATTCATACAAATGGTTTCCTGCAGTATCAAAACCTAAAATTGACATTTACCCCAATATTTGTGTTATATGCATGATCAACTTAATTAGTTTTAACCATGTATTCTAGTTACCGTATAGCTAAATCTTATGGGGGAAGCAGTTTGTCTGAATCCTCTAGCTAGATACCTTAAACAATAAGGTCTAAAGGTCTTCATTTCATTGCAAAAAACGCAAGTCTCACATCATCATGAGCTAGAGGTAGTGCCAAAATACATTGTGAGGACAATTCTCATCTTACAAGTCGGTTTTGTAAGTTTGATTTAAGTTAGTCCCACTTTCTAATATGGTATAAATCCTATTTATATCCATTAAAGGTCACTCACCATATTATCCATGTACTTGGTCCAATAATATTGGACGTGAGGGGGTGTGTATTGGAAAAAACCCAAGCCCCATATTGACTAGAAAGATAGCCAAAATACAATATATAAGTGGGGGGTAATCTCCACTTTACAAACAGGTTTTGCTAAGACTAAATTCTTTTTCTAATAGTCTTGAAGGAAGAGAATAGGTCAAGGTTTTATGAAACTGTTTACTGTTTTCTATTGCCTGGTCTTCATGTTGGAGAAGGGTCCTGTGGTGTCTTCACAAATGTGGTGGAATGGAATAACATTCTTGTGTCTCTTTGGTGCTCCGCTCGTGGTATTTTTCGGGAGTTTCCCTTTTTTGCTTTGTGGAGGGAATGGACTGCCCATGTCTGTTGCTATTGTTTGAATTCGTTTTGTAATTTCTTTTATAGTAGTTTCTAGTGGACGAAACCTTGTCCTCCTGTCTTCATAATTCTTAATTTCTTTCTTATCGAATTCCTATTTCTATATAAAAAAGGATTTATTATAAAATTTTAATGAAAAAGTTTTAGTAATCACAAATGCACGCTCTTAAAAGTTTAGTAATGTATGCTTCGGTAAATTTAACATGCACCTGTCATTTGGTGATAGAACTGGTGGTGTATCAGGTTTAGGCAAGGGTTAGAAGATACAAAATGAATGATTTTGGTAGATATTCAGAAGACCAAAACAGGGACTCGGAAATCGTCTAGTCCTTTCTCAAATGAGAAGATATTTTTTTCTCTAACCAACCACCCTCTTTATTTATGGGCAACAATAATATGCATTATTTCTTCTACTCCTTATATTATGGGTTTCAACTTACTTATCCACACAAAACTGGTTTGTGAAGGGTTGTCCTCCACTCATGATCTTTTCAAGCTATATCTCTGGTATGACAATAGTTTTTTTTCCAATAGTCTTAAAAAATTACTAATGGGTATCTATCATTTCTAACTGATTCCTCTTTGTTCTTTTCGCTTTTTGGAACTTTGATTTAGTTATTCCTTGTAAGTTTTTCCGTATTTCTTTTTCTTTTCTGGAGATGTTGGTTTGTTATATTTGCTAAGACTACCATTTACAGCTATAAACAGGCTGAATTTATATTTGCCCATGCTATGCGTCTGTGATGTCTCAATGTATTTTAGATATACTTAAGCCCCTCAAATGTTCCCAGAATTTTGTTTTATTTTCTTGCTTACTATTTTGATCCTTCTTTTTGGCCTACGATTTATTAGCTTTAGGCTTAAATAGGTGTTTCATCATCTATCGTGCCATTCTATTTTTTAATGTTTTCCTCTTTTACTTGCACAGTGTATTTTTTTTATCTAGAGTGTACTGGACTTTTCATAGTTTATTATTTGATTATAGTTGGCAACTTATTAGTGTTTATGCCTTTTATTTATGTATTATAATTCATATTTTATTTTAATGTCATTGCTACACATGCGCGTGTGTTTGTGTATCTGTTATCCTAATTATTCTATTATTCAAATTTTGGTTCCTTAACTTTTCAGTGCCAAGTGGATGAACATAATGAGGAAGTTCATTATCTTCTTAACAAGACAATACGAGGTAATCTTTATCTGTCGATTCATGAAATTTGTTTCATGGAATTGTTAACACATGTAATTGCGTGGTGACATCAATCCAGTAATATTAGTGTATCTATATTTAATAAAAAAAATCAAATATTTACTGCAAAATGGTGAATAACTTATCCATAATTTTTTTTACTGGTGTAGCCGTTAAAATATCAAATACAATATCCTTCTTTCGAATTAGATTCCATCTATGCAAAATTTTACTTTTGGTCCATGAAAAATACAGTAGTTTTTAACAGGCTTCTGGAAATCATTCCTTTCGCCATTGGGTCCTTAAAAGTCTTCTATCCAATCTTCGAAGGAGGTTGAATTACCTAAGCTTTGTGCCTTGTCAAAAGACTTGAGGGTTCAGTCTTGTCTGATCTTCAATCAAATGTAAATTAATACAATAAAGTTTTCAACATGTTTTGAAACATATTTTACTGGGGCTCAAATTCAAATTCTCGCTTTATCTTTCGAACAAAGTAAAACGATATTTTTGTTACAAAAGTTATATTCTTTCACGACTCGGTGACATCCCACTTTTACTGGCACATGTGTGCTTTCTTTTTGTGGTCAAAATGGCATAAGACATTTTCTCTGTTATCTGTTTGGATTACAGTTATGGCAAGAAAAATATATATGGAAGGCATATATAAGCAAGCTTCTGATAGCCGATATTGGGATCTATGGAATAGACAAAAGCTGAATTCAGAACTTGAGCTAAAACGACAACATATATTGAGTCTGAATCAGGTATTATGGGTTATAATTTGCCAATATAGGATTTCTGTGACCAATGTTTTAACAAGTTTATCTCAATCCTTATTCCAGGATTTGACCAATCAGTTAATTGAATTGGAGAGGCATTTCAATGCCCTTGAACTGAATAAATTCAGTCAAAATGGTGGCCGGTGCATAGGCCATGGACCTTCCCAAAATAGATATGGACCTTCAAGGTATAATAACTTGTAGTAAATTTTACACTGTAACTCTTAAAATGTTCATGCAATTTCAATGTATAGATGTGGTCAGAGTGTTGCTGCCATTAAGTAATCTGCTGTACTGATCATTTACTAATTGGTAGAGATACTGCTCTTGATAGCACAACTGATAGGCTTGTTAATATACATAATTTGTAAGTATATAGAAGAAAGGAAAAGCGGAGTAAGGAGGGTTCCTCGGAAACTAACAATGGGCTGGAAGGCTACATGACCTTTAGGTAAATGACTGAAGTAAAAGGACAGGTGGCAAGTAGAAAGGGAATAGAGAGAGAGGGCATAAAAGAAGGAACAGGTTGCACACATGAATTAGAGGAAGGTGATGCTGGAATCAGTGCTAAAGAGCAGGAATTATTGTATCTTGAATGCGACACCCACCCACATAATCCATGTTGAAACTCCATTCCTTAGCTCTTGTTTATCTGGGAGTCAGATTTGCATTTAGCTTCTCTGTGAATTTTGCATATGGCTTGTCTATTAGTCTTCCTTTTGTGGATTTGGAGAGATTGAAGGCCGTTCCATTACATTAATAATAGATTTTCATTTCTGGTTGGTTTCTCTTTTGTTGTTGAAGTCTCCTTTCTGTCTAAGTAGGCATTTAACTTCAAGCTTTTTAAAATCTTCTGTTTAACTGAACTTTAGTTTCCTCCCCTTTGCAGATATGTCCAGTCATTGCATAGCTTACATAGTGCAATCAGTTCACAACTTGTAGCTGCGGAAAATCTCTCTGATTGCCTTTCAAAACAAATGTCAGCGTTGAGTTTAAGGTCTCAAACTGAGGAAAGAAAGAACTTGAAGGAGCTATTTGAAACAATAGGAATTCCATATGAAGCAGCTTTTGGCTCACCAGACATGAAATCTTTTATGAAGACTCCTCCTAGTAAGAAGATTTTGTTTTCTGATTTGACAGCTAATAAAGATCAATCCAGGAGAAATCAAACCAGTGCAATGAAGAGTTATGAACCAGAAACGGCAAGGAGGAGGAGAGACTCACTTGACCGGGTATTATTTGCTTATGGATTACTTCAGTTTGATCATACCAATATGCCACATAATTAAGCAAACTAATTGGTTTGTGCTGTTTAGTTGGTTGCTTGAATAAAGATTGTGATAATATATTTCTATTTTTGTCTGCTTCTGTTGATTATCATAAGCCAATGGAAACTTGAGCTTGATTATAATAACCATGTTCTAAATATTTCTCCTAGTACATTTGAGTTTTTGTGCGTACATTTTTATTTGAAACAGTCCATCTGTCTAGTAATTTGAAGGTGAGCACTGGACATTTGTATAAGTAAAATGGAGGGAGTGAACTGGAGTGTTTATGAGAGGTGAAATAAAAATACTGCTACGACAAAATAGTGGTGGGAAATGTAACGTGTAAGGACCCAAAAATTATCACAATTACGATTAGGAACTTTATCGTCTTGTATGTAGTTCTGATATATTGCTTCGATTAATGATTGTGACTTGTGACTTCTACTGACTTTGGTGCAGAGTTGGACCTGTTTTGAACCTCCTAAGACCACCGTCAAGAGGATGCTACTGCAAGAACTTCAGAAACTTAATAGGAAAGAATCATTATATTCAATGAATAAAGAAAAAAAAGTTACCACATTAGAGGGATCTGCTCCTCGTCAGACAGATGCTAGAATTCCTTCAATTGTATTCCCTTCTTCTAAAATGAAAGGTGAGCTGCAATCAATTGTTGACCTCGTTGCTAGCTTATGGCTTAAGTTTCTGACACTTACCTTTTTCATGAATATACTTGCAGCAAGCATTCTGGATTCTCATCTTGAACTTGAAGAGGTGTCAGAAAAATCAAAGGCATTTATACCTGCTGACAGCCTCCGAGCACCCACTCAATTTTCAGAGTCTACATCTAGTGTTTTGCCAAAAGGTAATACTTTGTTCGTACCCTCACAATCTGCATTCCAGTTGTCACCAACAATGGTGCATGGTTATTCCACAGAAACTAAAGATTTGGCTACTGAAAAGTCAACTGTTCAAAAGTTTGATTTAGTCTCAAATAGTGAAAATAAGCCTACCCTGCACTGGAAAATCGCTCAAAAATCCTCAATACCTACCTATTCAACCACAGAAACACCTTCAATGCAGATTATATCCAGTGGAATGCCCATTACAAATAGTAAAATGACTATTGCTACGAGTTCTACAACCGTAGACAAACCTTCGAGTGCGTTTACTCCCGAGTCTTGGAGAAAAGTCTTCCCGTCATCCGAGTCACAGTCGTCCACTATTTCTGCATCGTCACCCTTCCTCGGAAAAGTTACTGACTTCCATGGTGATAAAAGCTTGCCCAAGGAAAATGTTCCTGCAGTCCCCACATTTGGTGGTTCATTTAAATCTGTGTCATCTTCGACTGCTAAGACATCATCCTCTCCACCATCATCATCTGTCTCGTCTGCTGCAGTGCCTCCAGTAGCAGTGTCAGTGACATCAAACAGTTTGACTAGTTTGAACACCAATACGGATTCAAATCATGCCATGTCATCATCTTCATCAGCTTTTCTTGACTTTTCTAATCAGAGACCTAAAGACACAGAGTCATCGTTACCTAACCCACCTGGCCTGAAGTCTGCCTTAGGGTCACTTAAGTCAGAGATTCAACCAGCTTCCGTACCTAAATCAGAGATTCAACAAGCTTCCGTACCTAAATCCGAGATTCTACCAACTTCTCTACTTAAATCAGATATTCAACCAGCTGCTGTGTCTAATTCAAAGACTGATTCAGATGCTGCTGCAGTAGTTACTAGACCGAATGAAGCCGTAAATAATGCATCTGAATTGAAGCTTGGACCAACAACAAAATTCAGTCCTACTATTGATCAATCTTCCAACAATATAACAAGTTTTGATCTCAATGCTGTCCTTGTTTCTCAAGCGCCACGGCCTTCTGATGCTCCTTTGCAGTTTTCAACTTCTTTCCTCTCTTCAGCTAGTGTTTCAAGTAGGAAAAATGAGGGTTTGGAAGTTGGAATTTCACATGAGGATGAGATGGAGGAAGAGGCCCCTGAGACAAGTAGCAACACGGCTGAACTTGGTTTGGGAAGCTTTGGCGGGTTTGGGATTAGCTCAAGCCCTAACCCATCAATGCCTAAGTCAAATCCTTTTGGGGGTTCATTTAATAATGTAGCAACTAGTTTATCAAGCTCTCCAGTTACTTTCTCTGTTCCTAGTGGAGAGTTGTTTAAACCAGCATCTTTTACTTTCTCAAACCCCCAGTCATCTGCGCAAACCCAGACAACAAATTCAGGTGCATTCTCTGGTGGCTTCAATGCTGTGGCAGCTGTTCCCGCTCAAGCCCCTCCTAGTGGGTTTGGGAAGCCAGCACAAATTGGATCAGGGCAACAGGTTCTTGGCTCAGTACTCGGTGGTTTCGGACAATCAAGACAGCTTGGTAGTGGTTTACCTGGAAGTGGTTTTTCCCCTCCCAGTGCTTTTGGTGGTGGATTTGCCGGAAGTAGTTCTACTAGTGCCTTCTCAAACACTGCCATTGGTGGAGGGTTTGCTGGCATAGCAGCAACAGGTGGAGGCTTTGCTGGTGTTGCTTCCACTGGCAGTGCATTTTCTGGTGGTGGATTTGCAGGTGCTGCTGCCTCTGGTGGTGGTTTTGGTGCTGCTGCCTCTGGTGGAGGTTTTGGTGCTGCTGCCTCTGGTGGTGGTTTTGGTGCTGCTGCCTCTGGTGGTGGTTTTGGTGCTGCTGCCTCTGGTGGTGGTTTTGGTGCTGTTGCTTCTAATGGAGGATTTGCTGGAGCTGGTTCAGGTGGTGGTTTTGGACAATTTAGCAGCCAAGGGAATAGTGGATTTGGTGCAGTTGGCGGCAGTAAGCCACCTGAGCTCTTCACACAGATGAGAAAGTAGTCCAAGGTTATAATGACTGGAAAGGCTCAAGTAAAGTTTATATTGTGAAACTCCATAAAGTAATTACGGTCGAACTGAATATAAAGAAACGGGATGATTTTAATGACGAACAATTGTGTTCTAACTTTTCCTGAGAAATGTATGAAATTTGTGGTCTAGGTTATGGTGTAATGTGTTCGTTTTGAAATGATAACAGAAGGAAAACTTGTTTTTAAATGTTTAGAATTGAAAAAGAGTAACATTTAACTAGTTAAAGCATATTAAATTTTGGATTGATAATGTTGAGATGTGATGAACAAATGAAACAGTTAAAATTCATTATGGAGCAATATTTAATAAAACAATTTATTTAAACTTTTATGTGTAAACTAGTTGAAAAAGGAGAAGCTCTGTACCTTATCTATAATGAAAACATATAAAAAAATTGTCATGTGAAGTTACTTGTTTTTATAAAAGCTCTAGTAATTTGTGAAATAACATTCATGAATTAGTGAAAGGATAAAATAGTAAAAAAAATGTTCACACTAAAATATCTCATTTGCTAATACAACAGATTAAAATAATTTCTTCTTGTTTCAGCATATCATTTAATATACATGATAGTACATATAAAATAATGGCATTCATGTTTCATACAAAGAAAAATAAAACATTACTAAAACATAATTTTATATTAATTTCTATTATAATTATTTTCCATATGATATTACTAAAATCAATTAGCTCTAGTATATTAAAACACTTTTTAAAGTATTTAAAAGTTATCATGAAAATAATGTTAATAGCTAAACAATTATACAACTTGATGATGTTTGTGCAACAAAACTATAAAATATTAAATACTATAATTTATTATATTTTCATAAAAAGTATTATATTATGTTTGATTGAGTAAAACCAAAATTAGAGAAATGGTGTGATAAAATATATATGTTCTGTTATTTTGATTTTAAAAAGAAAGTTTAAAGAAAAAGAGAGAAAATTATTCTTCTCATGAATCCTAACTTTTAAAAGTAACCATTTATTCCATTTTTATACCTTTTTTAATCCAAATTTCAAATATTTTTAAAATTATTTATTTTTGGTTAAATTCTACGCTAGTTCTTTTTCTTGTATTTTTTTTATATACAACGTTAAAAAAAGTTGTTTTTCTTTTACTGTTAAAGTTTGTCAATAATTATCTTTTGTGTCTGACAACTAAATTTTTTTTTGAAAAGTTTAAAACCACTATAAAATGTATGGTCATTGGATGTAACTGTATTGGCAGTGCTATTATAACTACAATTTAGTGCTATTATAACTACAATTTTCTTCTTGTAAATCCAGTTAATACAAAATTGTCAAATCATTTTAACTCATTAAGAGTTATTATTAAAAATAAGATTGAACTAGAATATATAGGTTAATTTAAATCTTATATAAGTGAATTTTAAGATTAATTTAAATTAAAATTTACTTTATAATTATTAACTATGTTACATTAGAAAAAGAAGTCAAATTAAATTTGTTAAGTGTAAAGAGTAAAGAAATATAAAAAAATAAATAAACATTTTAAAAGAAAAGTAACTAAAATTAACATAAAAGTATGAGTGAAAAAGAGAAAAGCAAATTTTATCTATTGTTTTTATCATACCAAAAATAGACCCATGCTTAATGACTCTGCACCCAATAAGGTGGTAACTAACATAATTGCCCTTATAAAATAATCTGTGATTTTTTTCTCTTTTCTATTTTATCTTCTTCATTCGCCATGCACCTCTCATTTGTTGTGTACTTCTGTTTATGTGAGAAGCTTTACTAAAATTAAAATGAATTATTTGCATTCATACATTCCTGAATCGAAATTATTAGATGAAGATTAGAAGCTTCATATCTCTAATAGACATTTTAAATTAAATTTATTGAGATAAAATATGAAATATAAAACATAATTTATTTGATATTCATCATTATTCCAGTTAACTGAATGAATATGTCAGGGAAACACTCTAAAACAACTACATCTACCTAATATATATATATATATATATATATATATATATATATATATATATATATATATATATATATATTTCAAATTCTAAGAATCTAACTTCTTTTCATTGGGATTTATATATATTACCATAAATTTAATAAAAATTATAATCTTCTCATACACCAACTTATTCTTACATAGTCTTCTCACTTGTTAGATTATTTATTCTACACAAAAATATAATCATCACCGCTGCAAACTCAAATTAATAATTGAAAAACTTTTATAATAAAAAATAATAAATTTATATAATTAAATCCACTCCATTCATAATTAAATTATAATATCCACATAAATTCATTTTTTTTTATCTAAATGGTATCACATGTCATATCCTACAAAGGTCATCCTCACATTTTATACAATTGCTGACATAGATACTTGAAAACTTTCACAGATGCATTAAATTTATACTTTAGACATTTTATACTAGTCATTTGACAAAATAAATTCTTATAACTTTTAAGATTCAATTCTATTTTAAATTATCAGAATTAACATAGAGTTTTACCTCATTGGTAAACACTATATCAAATCACATTAATTTACTTTATTTATCATTCACAACTATGTTTTTTATACAACATAATTTATTTAATAAAATCAAATAATTCAATTTAAAATATATAATTCAAAATTTTCTTTACAAATATAAATATAATGATAATATGCATTTTATTAAAGAAATATCTTTTTAAAATCTTTAAATCAGTTTTTGTAAGATTCTAATTTAAGTGCAATTTCTAACTTGAGTGAAAATTAAGTAGATAACGAAATTTGTTATCTCACTCAACTTCACTTGAGTGAGATGTATCTTACTTGAGTGAAAGTTCTTATAAAAATAACTTATTCAACACATAACAATTTGTTTTTTAAAAAATTTCATATTCAAAACTTACACTTTTAACGTGCTAAAGAAATTTAAAAGTTCAATTTTCATATAATAATTATTGTATTTGAGACTCCATATATTTCAACCTAATTTAATTAAACAAAGTTCCTATATTTCAACAATACCAAATAACTTTCATATTGCGAAAGTTACTGTTATAATCTCATAACTCTTTTATCAAAAATCCAAACATTTTTTACCTTACCAAAATATAACCATCTAACAATATATTTTAGAAATAAATAATTTTTATAAAATATAGTTTTAATAGTGATTTTTTTATTTACGAACATTTTACTTAACTGATAAAATATAGGAACTCTAATTTATTTAAATTACATCTATTCTTTAACTAATTCAATTTATCTAAATCATTTATATTCTTAAAAAAAAATTAACTCAATCCTTATCGGGAGTTGAATGACTCCATAAACCCTCAGTTCCTCTCAAAAAATTTTGGAATATGCTTTAAAAATATAAAATTTCTAATGTCCTTTATAACTAAACTAGAAAGTCGTCTCCAATTTTTATATGAAGGGATAGGGGTGATAATATAAATACTAACTGATGCAACTACTTTTATTGGTTAGTAGGTTGATTCTTTGTAGCAGTTTCTTGAGCTTCATCCTAAAAGAAGAAAAAAAGGTTGAATAAATTTTAGATTCTCTTAATAGGAAGACTTGATTATCTGTGTTTTTTTTTTTTTCTTTCTTATTCTTGATTGTTCCCTTAGAGTAGCTTTTTCTTGATTCTCAGCTGAGGAAGTCTTTTGAATTTTTTATTTATTTTTGTCATAAAATTTTCTGAGGACAGTGTTGTTAGTAATAATAAAATAGGAAAATAATATCTTTTATTGAAACCACACCCATAAATGGGAATATAAAGACCTACATCTATAATTATTTAATAAAATTATTATTATTTATTATGTAACTTTTCTAGCAAAAACTGTAAACTTTATTGTACAAATATTTTTACAAAAAGGGCAAACCTTCTGGTGAGATTGTTTTAGTAAAAATTGTAAATCTTTTCATGACACTTAACTATCCTACACTAGAGAGATTTATTGAACTTTCATGACAACTTTTATATTGATTCTTCATCTTTAAAATAGGTTTAGGTTTTTACTTTTCATTCTTCATATTACTTTATTAATTCTTTAGTGAATACCTAATATATTAGACTAATATGTCATCTCTTTATTAAAAGTTTCACGTATAAACAAAGTAATTCTTTTTTGTATGACTAAACTTTAAGATAAGGAAGTTTTGATTTAAAATGAACACTCACATTCTGTCAATAAATTTCTTGAACCATTCTATCACCCCTAACTTTGTACAAAAGTTATATTATTAACAATTATTAACACTCTTTGACTCATTGTTAACAACTTATAGGTCATTATCATTGACAACTAGTCAATACAAAAGGTGGAATTCATCACTAAGGTCATCTCGACCAAGTCAGACCCCATCACACATGCATCAACAAAATCATTATCAAAGCATCAACCTTTCTCCAAAGGTGTAATACTTAATATTAACTTTGCTAGTGTCAGACTGCTCTTCTTCCTCCCTTAGACAGTGTTTGTTGACGGATAAAGAGAAGAGAAAGTGTGATTTTTAATAAATAAAAATTATTTTATTAATCACACAAATCACATCATTTACAAATTTTTATAAACTTTCCACTCAAAATCTCACTATCTTTCTCTTAATCTAAACAACAAAACTTTCCACTCAGATTTACTCTCTTAAATCTGCTGATACTCAAATCTACTCTCTTAAATATGCTGATGCAAACAAAACCTTAATTAGAACCTTAACTGTGATGCTAGTATAAGAAATCATGCAATAGGAAAATAATCTCTTTTAGCCAAAGTACACGCACAAATAAAAGCATAAAATTTAAATTAAAAAATCACAATAAATTTAACCTGATTGGATACCTCAAAACTTACATTCACCAATACTTAACAAAATTATTATTACTTAATATATAAAACAAAAACTACTAAAACCATATTGTACAATATTTCTAACAAACTGCAAAATTTCTCATTTGGAAAAAAAAATCAAACCTTCTCACATATTTTTTTTAAAGAAACTACAAAGTTTTTTCATGAAATATTTTTAACAAAAATTGCAAACCCGTTTATGACTCATAATTATCCAAGTTTTCCGTAAACTAAAGAGACTTGTTAATTTATAATGACAATATTACTAGTACAAAAATATTCTAAATTTTATTATTATTCAATATAAAATTTTGGTAAATACCAACTAACACCAAATGATATATATATATATATAAATCTATCAACATACAGAAATAGTAAAACAAGTAAATCTCTACTTTTTGAGTTGTAAGGAACTTAATATCTAATATCAAAATCCTTTTTGTTAAGTCGTGCAACGTAAGCAATTGAAATTTAGGAATGATTTTAACACTTTCTCTGGCCGTCTTCAAAGAGCTCGATAATCAATTTTTGGAGTCACAACTGAGCTTAACAGGTAAATCACTTTTCTCATCTTGAAATTGAAAGATCTACGTCCTTTCCCCGTAAGAACAACTTTTATTGGTATTAAATTGCTTTAACGGTGCAAATATATAATCTAAATGCAGAATTGAAGTCTGAATTTTGAAATTTACTCTTCTGTTCATGTTATTTATTTGGATTTGTAACTGCACTTTTCAATCTAAAGTCCAACATATACCAAACATTCAATTCCATAGTATTTTGAAGCAGCCTGCATAAAGGTCAATCAATTTGCAAGTGTTATGGACTTTTAAGCTCCATTGACTATTATAGATTGATATATTTGTCTTCTCGTCCTTCGTTCCCTTGCTAAATAATTGAATACTTAGTTATGTCTCATATTTTTTATTCTATATTATAATTTAATTACATTTTTAAAGTTACAAAATTTTATCCCTTTGTTTTCTGATATATGGGAGAAAATTGAAACCCCGTACGAAAACCATGTCCAAATTAATTTATTTGGGGGACCCAAATATGATGATAAAAAAGGGAGAAAAAATCGCAGCAGATGAACACTTGCTTAAATGCTGTCCAGATGCATATACATTTTGTCTACTTTCATTTCAATCACTTTAACCATTTTCTTTTCCAATCACTTTCACTTACGTGACTTCATTTTCTTCTTATTGCTTTCCAAACGAATCTGATGTTTCTACGGATCAATATTTTCACTAAAATTTGGTAAACAAGTTTGATCATCATGTTACAGAGTAAATTATACTTTCTTAGCCATTAACTTCGTATACTGTTTAACCATTTGAATTAACCATTAACTTTAAGATGTTTGGAGGTACTCTTTTATCTGACTCTGTTCAGCCGACAAATACTTGACTCTTTTAAAACGTAAAAGTTATTTTAAACTTAATTTAAAATAAATAAGAAAACCTAATTTAAAATTAATTAAAACACTTTAACGAGTGTTGTAACTTTTGAAGTTTAAAAGTTGCATTTATTTTCAAATTTACTGAATAATTTGAGATTGAATCTTTGAATTTAAAATAAATGTAAAAAAATAAAATTTTAATTTATTTAAATATTCATTGCATTTCTTTAAATATTCATTAAAAATAATTTTAATTTTTGTAACTTCATATACTGTTTAATCTTTCTTTTAAAGAGACAAGAATTTAAAATTTAATTATTTTTAATTATTTTCCTGTTTAATAATTAAAAAATATATATGTTTTTAGTCACTATTAAAGAGTTATAAATGAATAAAATAAATTATAAAACTAAATAATAAATATAAATAATATATTTTATCTATACCATTATATAAAATAATACACTATTTGATAATTATTTTTTGGTGTCATTTTTAAGGGAGATAGTTTTATTTTTTAACAAATAAAAATTAATAAGTAATTAAATAATTTTTATGTTTCAAAAAAATTAAATAATGTCTTTTTTTTAATATAACTACAACATATTTTTTAATATTATTGTTGTAAAATTATATATATGTGTATATTTAAAATTATATTATTTTATATGTAAATTATTCTCATAAATATATTTGTAAAATTATATTATTTTAATATAGTACAATGTAAATACACATTCATGAAAGCGTACATATTTTCGTTAGTAAATCATAAAATTATTGTGAATTTTTTTTCTAAATATTTTTACACTATATATCCATGTCAGAAATAGAAAAAAGTAGTCAAGTCAGAACTACATATTTACAATAATTACAAATAATTTTTAAATAAATGTGTCATACAATGTTGACATTTTTTTGTCTCGATTTCATTATAACACATTTCCTTTTGCAAGGTTAATTATTTTTTATGATTTGCATATGGCACGTGGAATCTTGTGGGAGCACATGCATGGCCGAGACAGTCCCATGTTATGTTACAATAACAACATTGGAGGAAGAATATGTCATACATACACAAAAAATATATACTAATGGATCTAATTCATGATGATCTCCAACCAGGCACATCATGTTTCTACATAGCATGTTTGTGATAAGCACTTGTTGGCACTCATTAAGTATCATAACAACTTCTTACACATGTGTTTCTTCTATTATTAAATAGCTTACACTTTTATACTTTCATTTTTTTTGCCCCACCACTATAGATTAGTGGAAGAGTAAATTTTTCAATCGGATTAACCATTTGATTTGATATAAAAGATTAATAAAATATGTATCATAAAATAAAAGTTAACATGTGGTTCTTCTTTAAGAAGAATGAGTCTTGTTTATAGAGTAGAATAAATTTTACAATTTTGTACAATGAGTTAGAATAAGAAATTGTTTATTAATTTTTTAATATGATAAATAATGATAAAATAAGTATCAATATGTTACTTGCTCACTTGCTTACCACATTAGTTTATGTTAGTAGGTTATAAGATTAACTAGTTACTTGCTCATTTGGTTACCATGTTAGTTTATGTCAATAGGTTATAAGATTACCTGGTTACCTGTTCACCAAGTTATTATATTAGTAGATCACCCGATCAGGTGGTCATCAGGTCACTTTGCCACAGTTCACAAGGTCACATATTCGTCAGGTCACTAGGTCACCTAGTCACTAGATCACCAGGTCAACTAGACATCACGTCATCAGGTCATCAACTCATTAGGTCACGAAGTTACATGGTCACCATGACAGCAAATCTCCAGGTCACCTCATCAATTGGTCACCATGTCACCTTATCACCTGATCACTTGGTCACCAAATTACCTGGTAATTAATCGCCTTGTCATCAGTCATCAGATCACTAGATCACCAGATCATAGGTCACCTAGTTATCAGGTCATCAGGTCACCAAATCACAGGGGCACCTCATAATGTGGATACCAAATTGCCTGGTAGTTTGGTCGTCATGTCACCTGTCGTCATGTCACCTGGTAACCTGGTCACCAGGTCACTTGGTCATCAGATCACCAGGTCACCTGGTCAACAGGCCACTTGGTCACTTGGTCACTAGGTCACTAGGTCACAGGATCACTTGATCACTACAGAACCAAGTCATCATGGTTACCAAGTCAATATCTCACCTGGTCACCTGGTCAGCAAGTCAATAGTCACCAGGTCACATGTCACCTGACCACCATGTCACAGGTCACCTCCAATTCACCTAATCACCAGGTCATCTAGTCATAAGGCTACCAAGTCATCATGTCACTATGTCACCAGGTCCACCAAGACAACAAGTCACCAGGTTACCTGAATACCTTGTCTCTAAGTAATTGGGTCACTACGTCATCTGGTTATTAGTTATCAGGTCACCTGGTCATCTAGTCACTAGCTCACCAAGTCCATTGGCCACCTGGTCATCGGATGACTGATCACCATGTCACTTGGTCACCTGGCCACCTGATCAGCACGTCACCATGTCACCATAAGTTACCAAGTCATAAGGTCACCTAGTTAGGTGGTCACTAGGTCACATTGTCATTGTTCATGAGGTGACCTGGTCAGCAGGTCACTAGTTATTAAGTTAATAGCAGGCCACTAGTTAATAAGTTAATGGGTCATGTGGTTATTAGGTCACAAGGTCACCAGGTCACTACGTCAACAAGTCACCCAGTAATTTGGTAGTTAGGTCACCAAGTCATAAGTCACCTGGTCACGTGACTACCAGGTCATATGGTCTCCAGTTCTCTTAGCCACCTAGTCATCGGGTCACCAGGTCACTTGTTCACCTGGTCTAGGATTTAGGATTTAGGGTAGCTAAATCACTTTGTCACATTCACGAGGTGACCAGGTCACAGGTCACTTTCACTTGGTTAGCAGGTAACATGATCACTAGGTATCTAAGTCACCACGTCACCAGGACATCAAGTCATCAAGTCACTAGGTCACCATATCACATGGTCACCATGACAGCAGGTCACCAAGTCACTTCACCATCTTATCTACAAGTGTTGGGTCACTTGGTCATCAAGTCACCAGGTCATTCAATCACCGAGTCACTAAGTCATTAGGTTACCTGGTCACCAGGTCACTAGGTCACCTAGCCACCTGGTCACCAAGTCACCTGATCACCAGGTCACTTAGTCATCTTAGTCACCTGATCACCTGATCAACAATCACCACGATACTAAGTTACTAGGTTACCAAGTCACAATGTCACTTGGTTACCATGTCAGCAAGTCATATAGTCACTTAGTAACTAGGTCAACAAATTAGCAAGTCCCCTGATAAACAGGTCACCTTTTTACCAAGCACCTGTTCACCAGGTCACTTAGTTATTAGGTCACCATATAACCTGGTCACCAGGTTACTTGGTTACTAGATTAATAAGTCATTAGGTCGTTCGATTGCCTAGTCACTAGGTCACCTGGTCACCAAGTCACCAGGTCATCAGATGACTACGTAACTAGGTCATCAGGTTACCAAGTCAGTAGCTCAACAAAGAGAAAAATGATGAGAATCAAAAGAAGTTCTTATGACCTCGTATGCGTTGTAAGAAAGAATTATATTGATAGGTTATAAGGATTAATCCTAAGATATATTTTGTTGTGATCAAAGATAAAGTCTAAAATAAATCAAATGTTTTTAAATTATTTAATAAATTCATATATGTAAATTATACAGTCTAACTAATAGAAATAATAGTACATAAATTAGTATTCCGTAAAAAAAATCTCATCTCATAATTTAATTTATATTAAATAATTTATTAAAGAAGCATAAAATAAATAAATTTGGAGGCATAAGGCAAATGTCTTATTTACCTTGTTGCTTACCTGAAAGAGATAAGAAAGGAAAGAATTTGGTGTACCTTAAAGAAACTAGGTCATAAAGAATATGCCAAGATCTCTCAAAATATATATGATTTTTCAATTCAACACTGTTAGTTCAACTTGTCCGTAATTCAAGTTGTTGTATGATTTCCATTTCTTTCCATGTTATTTCGACCACATGAATTTTGGATTCCCATCTCCCACTATAGTTTGTGTCCTTTTTTCCTATCAATATTATTCTTTTCATGCATCTTGGTAAGTAATTATCTTCTCACATGGCTACTGCATGTGTTACTCTTGCAAGTTACGACAAGGAGAAGAATTATGAGACATTGGATAGGACAAATTCCACACATATCACTTGCCACGACAATGGACTCAAGTGAATTCTAAATCCCATAAAGTAATTTGGGTGTATACCAATTGTTATATATTAGTCAATTTAATTATTGAATGTGGAAAAAACTCATCTACATTTATTCTGTCCACTCAATTAATAAAGCTATCAATTATTTAGTCTTTCTTTCATTTCTTATTCTGTAAATTTCTTTTTATCCCTATTTCACTTGTATTAAGAAGGGACAAAAAGAAAAAAAAAATCATGAACTAGTTCCTTAGGATAAATTATTTATTCTCTTATAATTTTTTTTTTTAGTTCCTCAATCATTTTTAACTAGTCTTAGTATCAACTTTCTTCATTGTCATTCTTAACTTTTTTTCATTACATTTCGGCAAATAGAATTATCTCATAAGCTAGCTTAAGTCATCTATCAGCTATTATTCATTGTCATTTTTAGTTCTTTTTTCCACTAAACTTCTGTTTTAAATAATAATATGTCAAATAGAATTATCCAATAGGTTCGCCTAGGTCAAAATTAATCCAACTTAGTCTATAACTCTAACGAACTGTATATTTCATCATATGAACTAGTGTGGACTAAAACTAACAAATTTTGTAATTTATACTTAAATATTTTTAAAACAAAAAATAAATAAGAATTCCGTGTAAGATAAGTATATGCATTTTTGGCAAACATTCAAATAAAATTTATTTATAACATCCGCATAAAACAAACACATACAACAATTAAGTTGTTGATAATATGACATTCAAATAAAAGTCCAACTATCACAACACATCAATAACCAAATTAGAACAAGATTAGAAGCACTTTCAAAATCAAATTAATACAACCATAAAACCCAAAGGTTTACATCATCTGTGTATATCCATCAAAACATCCACGTGTGTAAATCAAATTCATCATTTTATAATTCCTGCCAATACAATTTTTAACAATGTTTTTCTCCATAAAAATCAATGAACACTACGTTTCACTGGCATATATCTAATCTAGGATTCAATCCAATTAAGTTTCCAACTTTTGTTTATCTTCAACATATCCTTTAACTTAAAATAAATTTAGCTAATTAAATTAGCTACCTCTATTTCGAAATATTTTACCCTTCAAGACATCGAGAATAAAAGAAGAGGTAGAAAAATCTTTACATACTTTCACAAAACTTTCACAAAACTTGGATTGAAAATAAATTGAACTTTAATATTGTACTTTTTTAGGGAAAAATAAATTATATGACATTACTTACGACAAAATACCACACATCTTTATTCTTTATAAGATTAAAATATATACAACAGTATTTTTCTAAACTTTCTCCAATAGATACGTTCAAATTTGTTCAAGATCCGCTAATACAATCAATACCTACCCAATATAACCAATAATATCTCATAGGATATTATTAAATAAAAATAGATATATAATAAAGATATACAATAATCACAATACTCTCCTTCAAATTGGAGCGTGAAGATCTCGAATGCCCAACTTGCAAAGTAAAAAATAATACTGTTGTTTTCCCAATGCCTTGGTAGCCACAATATTGTTCTCATCGGTCATCTTCTCAGTTGGATGATTATTTTGATCCTTTAGCAATTTCATCAGCGTCTGGAGTTGATCATGGCTCAGCCCAAGAGATTCCACGTCATTCCCATCCGATGTACTTCCTATGGTTAAGCTTCTAGGTATGGCCTGGGCTACATTGACTCGTACAGCACCACGACCTCGGTCTGCCCCTTTTTCTGTTCGTTGAAGCGAGGATTGCGATCCCCTACCACGACCTCCATTCTTTTCATCAGTGCATGGTCTATCACCCCACCACTCGGGTATCTAATGAGTGCAAAGCAATAATTTGTGTCATGCCCACTACATTTGCAATGGAAGAAAATCATTATTTTGTCTTTCCCATGCTGCAACAAGGATTGTGAGCCCTTACCACGACCTCCATTCTTTCCGTCAGTGCACGGTCTATCATCCCACCAATCGGGGTATCTAATGAGTGCAAAACAAGAATTTGCGTTATGTTCACTATGTTTGCAATGGGAGCAAATCATTGTTTTGTCTTTCCTATCCATTCTGCCACGAACAGTAAAAAAGCCATTACCTTTCCTCTGTCTTCTTTCTCACGTACCATGGTCTGTACTTGTTCTTCTTGAATTAGAATCAAGTAAACTTTGTTCAAATTCGACAACGGATCGTGTGCCAAAATATTAGAATGAATAGTGTCATATACTGTGTCATCTAACCCCATAAGAAAGTTATGTATCCTTTCCTTTTCTTATTTCTTGTCAAGAATCGATCCAAGATCACATGCGATCCTTCGTATTTACAAGTTAGCGGCTGATCATATTTTGCCAATGCATCCCACAACTGTTTAAGCTTTACATAGTAATTGACAATGTTCATTCCTTTTGTCTGCAAGATTTGATTTGATTTGCTGAATTCTTGATCCATTAACCAATGAAAACCGGTCGTGAATATCATTCCATAAGTCCTGTACGATCTCAACATGTGAGATTGTTGTTGAGCGGAGAGATGATTCAATGGTGTTTCAAATCCAGGTTACTAATAAGAAATTAATGGTCCACCAATCTTCAAGATCCCTTGAGTCATCCATCGGCTTCTTTATTGTCCCATCAATAAAATCAAATTTCTTCCTTACTCTCAAAGTCGTTCTTACCGAACGAGCCCATTCATCATAATTTTTGCCCTTCTCGTAAGGTGAGATAGTTTTCCATTGACGGTTGTTGTCATTGGGTTCTTCAGCCATGATTCAATATGTTGGGTGTATATGGGTATGGCTCTAATGCCATGACAAAATACCCACATCTTTATTTCTCAGATGATTAAAATATATACAGCAATCTTTCCCTAAACTTTTTCTTACAGATTCGTTCAAGATTCACTAATATAATCAATACCTACCCAATATAATCATATCTGATAGGATATTACATAAATAAAAACATATATATGTATATATATAATAAAGATATACAATAATCACAATAATATTATATAACTTTTTTAATTTAAAATATAAATATTATCCTTCATCTATTTTAAAATTGCTATTTTTTAATACTATTTTTTTTAGTTCGCAATTGTTTGAGTTCCATCTATTTTGCCCATGGAACAAATCTTAACAACTCTAATATCAAATATACAGAGTAGAAATTTAGTGTAATAATCACGCAAGTGAAATTTTGATTCTTTAAGACATTTTCTACACATCACAAAGGAGCTAAAGTGAAATTTGAAATTTAAGAGAGAGAAAGAGAAAAGTGAATGTGGGAAGTAACCTCACCAACTCATAACACAAATAAACCATTCATTTAAAAATATTAAGAGTTTTTTGGATTGGTTATCAAGATTTTCATTTGCTTTACATGCTTTGGGATTAGTTTACTCTTGTTGATTTTATATTTATATAATGATTAAATGAGTCATTTTTTATGACATTTTTGCTATGTTTAATAAATTTCACATTATCTAGGAATAAAAAAACAAGGTAGTTTAAATATATATTTTTTTCTTAATTTTTTTAAAAAGATAAAAATGTAACACAATTCTGAATTTCAAAGCTGATAATATTCCAAAATATAACCCCTAATAATATTATCACAGCAAATTTAAAGTTGAAATAAATACATGTGATTAGATAAAACAAATTTATTGATAATCATCCACAAAACTAATTTAATAATTTGTTTTTATCCTCATAATTAAAATCTAAAATAGAATAGAATCCAAGACAAGATACAGAAGATCTTAAAACTTAAAGAAATTTCATTTAAGGAGAGGAAAGAATGTGACCCGTATAGGTGCTTTATCCTCTTCTATAAATATAGCTCAAATAGTGACTTATATGCTTAATCTCTTCGCTGTTTCTTTCTCCATTATACTAAAGAACTGAAATATATGAAAATTACATGTATGCCTTTCGATTTTTTTTCCTTAATTATTTTTAACTTCAAAACAAAATAATAAATAATAGATAAACCAAACATGTCCTAAATGAAAATTTCCATCTTCCTATTACTTACACGTGATCATGTCTGCCACAGTCTTGGAACATTGAAGCTCGGAAGGGAAGCATGCAGCAGAATAAGATAAATAAACAATTTTAAAATGTGTGCTCCACACATACATAAAATAAATATAGGTCAGATTTTTAGTTTAATGAAGGGTCCCATATATAAATTGTAGCAGGTTCATATTTCAACATTATTATGGAACCCCTGGACCCTACTATATCAGATCATCTTTTGCTTTGTCTTTTCTTTCTCCTACCCTCTTTTCATTTCTCTTTTATTAATTGTTTATCTTATTATCAGTCAAAATAAAGAAAACTTATATTATAACAATACATTTCCTATTTTGTATATATAATTAAAAAATAATGAAAATAAAAATCTTATTTATGTACATTTAGTGATGAACTGGCGTTTCCCCTTTTTTTTTCTAGATCTATAACATTTATAATATTTTTTTCACTTCACTCCAAATGGATGAGTGAAGATTCTGTGGTGTTTCTTTCACTCAATTAAATTTACTGTGATTGAATTTATGTCCCGACACATATCATTCAAATCCTCACCCAATCTAAATTTGAATTGGGATGTCGAAACTAAATTTAAAAAAAAAAAAAAAGCACTTTTTTTCATATATAAACATTCAACAAAATTAAACTAAATATCACTTAAATCAACAAACATTCCACCAATAATAATAATTATAGTATTACAAGGTTTAATATGTAAGCGGAGTGTGTTTCCATTTATTGTTCTCTAATTAATTATTATATTTTGATGTCAAGAAAGTAACAACAAAACATTAAAGAAAAAAGTGGCAATAAATTCTGCATTATTGAATGCACCTTGTGTAAAGCATGGATTGCCTGGATTATTGAATGATGGAAAGTAACTCCTTTCAATCTCTGCATCATCTCAAGATCTATATATTACCTATTTTTGGAATAAGATTAAACATAGTTGAGATTTATATTTAAGTTAATTTTATATGCAAATTTTGCACCAGAACATATTAGACATAATTTTATTTGCAAATTAACTTCGTTAGATTCACTATTATTTTGATAAAGTCAGAACAAGATTCTACCTAATACTAAAACAAATATAAAGGTATGTTGTTAATTTGTTTTTTTTGTAAAAATTATTTATGCTCCAATTAACAAAAAAAAATCTGTAGGGTGGGTGGCAAATCTAGTATTTTATTTTGACGTTTATAAAGTTGGTTCAACTTCTAATATTCAAATTCGGAATAAAGATTCCTTCAATCGGGTCCAACTAGACAACTTGAAAGTCAGAAATCCGGATACAGTTTTAAGAAGACAAATAAAAGCTAGCAGCCCCTACATGAAAACAAAATATTATAATTTATTATTGTTGATATTTGTAAAAGACTTATATTAAAGACGATTAATCAAAGACTAATAATATTTACAAGTACATTGAAAATTCATTATCAACTTTTTATATGAAGTTCATATATTTATCTTATAACAATCTTATAAATATTTTTTTTTCAATTTCTCAGTAGATATTTTATACATGATTAAACTATTAGGGAAATATAAGATACCTTTTTTTCTTAACGAGTTTTATGTTTTAATACTTGACGTCCCATACTATTCTATATTATCACTACACATTTATAAATTCCATATTATCACTACATGATATCTATAAAAGAAATATATTTATTAAGGGACATATAATTCATATATCACATACAATATACAACATAGTGCATATCATACCAATTTCAATTTCTCATATGTCATCAATATCAAATAATTCATCATTTATGCATCTCATACATTAATCATATATATATATATATATATATATATATATATATATATATATATATATATATATATATATATATATATATAATTAATACACCATCACATACAGATGATCAATACTATTATTACTATCAAATAGATAGATATTGTTGAGTGACTTCCCTTTGCTTAGTAATTTTGTTTCCTATAATTGAGAAAAACTTCTTCAATTTTGCTGAGAAAGACTTTTTCATTTGAGCTATATCATTACTTAAGTGATATGACTTCAAATAACATACTTGATTATGTTTTTTTTTTGCTTCAACGTCCACTTAGTGTTTTTATAATGCTTGAGTGATGCATTTGTGTCACCTACAACACATTATAAAAACCTTTCTCATTTACAAAATTATTATGGAGAAAAGAAAAGAGAGAATGAAACACTTAATAAGATTAACACTTGTTATCTCTTAAAATATGAAATCTCATTATATGATAATATATTGATTATTGTTTAAATTTAAAAAAAAAAAACAAAAAAAACTGAAAATTTAAAAACATTAAATTTTAATAAAATAAAAAATATACATATATAACATTTTATATTTTTTTTATTCATTAAATTTATTTCTACAAAATATACTATCATACTTTTAACCAAATGCGGCGAACCTAGATTCAACAGAAGGAGAAACATTCCATTGATTTTAAAATTAAAGATCATATAAAACCTTTTAATAAGAAAGAGATAAAATTAAGTAAAAATAAATAAGAGAAAGATAATTTATTCTTAAATAATTCCATGGACGTGACCATAAAGCACGCATGTTATGATTTCATTATAATTCACTAAAAAAGCATTAAAAACCTTTGATATTAGGCAGAGAGAATGACTTAAGTATGTCTGTGTTTAGACAAGTTCATGACTAACATAAAATCTAGGGAGTCTCATTTTTAGATGTAACACTTGGTATTTGGTTGACCCCTCATTTTTTTTAAACATTTTAAATTTTAACATATAATTTATTAATATTCAATTCTTTTACATTTCAAATCAAATACTTATTATATTTAAGTTTCATTTAAGAATTTAAAGTTATTTACATTTGTTAGAAATTATTTAGGAAAACACAAAGTAGAAATTTAAGTTTAATGAATTACAAACAAACCATATAGAAAATATTAACTATCTCAACATACTTTCATTCACCTGTGTTGAGCTTAATAAATAAGTCACTAGTAACGACCTGAATTTATTGAATTGAATCAAAAAATATATAATAACCTCTTAAGTGAATCAACTTATTATAATAAATAAGTTGAGATAAGTTGTTTTTTTTAATTAATTATATAAGTTAAAATTGAACCTCCACTTAATTATAAGTAAATCATGTGAGAAATTATAATACCACAATCAACTTAAATTGTTTCTATATGTTATTTAACTCTATCATTTATATTAAATATGAAACTTTCAATTTATACTTAAATTTTTATCATATTTCACATAATTTTATTTATTCATATTTTTTTATATCACTTATTTAAATCGGTCTTAATCAAGATATCATCGTTCAATCATAATAGGAAATAATCGATCTCTTATGATATCATTATCTTAAATTTGGTTAGGAAGGGAGGGACTTAACGTAATTCTTTTTATGTCAATTAAGGTTAATGTTTTATCAAAATTTACCAAAATTATGTTTTTGTCTCTCAGAGACATAATTTCTTCATTTTCATTAATGGATGACTTTCTCAACTAATATTTGAAAAATTATTTATCAACTTATGTAAACTAATTTTGTTTATCTATATTAATAGAATTATTCTTTTTACCAATGTAAGTCATTATTTTACCAGTTTATTAAATATATTGTAATATTAAAATAAGCGTTTATAGTTAATAAAAACAAAAACACTCTATCCAAAAAAGAAAAAAAGTTAAATCTAATAAATTAAAATTTTCTGAATAAAACATTTTAAAGAATAATTTAAATAAAAACCATTTAAAGTCAAAGTATTCCTACTTTAAATTATAAAAAAAATCCAAACACAATATATGTTTTTTTCTATATCTCCCGTGGTTTTCTTTATCAAATATTATTAATTAGAAGCATTCATGCATCAGTTGGAAATTCTTGAGCTATATGTCACATCAACTTTCCCCGCGGGTCACAAAAGAAAGTTAATTCATAATCAGATTCATATAAAAGGGAAAAAAGAACAAATGACAAACACTTGTCTCAGCATCCCAAACTCATCAACCTAAACGGGTCAAGTGGCATACTAAAAAATGATACCTTAGTTTTGGTAGGGCCTCATAGTAACGTTTTGTGATAAGATCTGTCCAAAGGTGTTAGGAAGAGTAGAGCAAGTCACAAACTTCCCATACTCACAATTCATTAATTATTCCAAGTGTTTCTTTAATTCAGATTTATCATCAATGCTATTTATTGCACTTTCTTCTTTCCATTTTTCTCTTATGCCCATTAACATTGGCTAAAAGTTACAATGCATACAAAACAAATGCTTTTAATGAATATATCTATAAGTAGTAGGCATGAATATTTGGATTATCTTCTTGCTAACTAGGTGGATACACTCCTTGTTATTAATTTTTATTTGAATATATTTTCTAAAATTAAACAATCAAAATAAAGTTATTTACGAGAAAAATATTGATGACTTCAAAATTTGCAGGGCTAGACTGTATTCAGGACCACAACTTGATAAAAAATTATAATGTAAAAATTGATATAACGGAGTCAATAAATATTGTAACTTTATCGAGAAATAGAAAACGTTGGACTCTGTTAAAATTTGAGTAAAAAAAATTGAATGCAGTTGAATAGAAGTAATAAAGGAGATGTCTGTGCAAAGTATGCAACAATCAAAACATACTTGTTCTGGAAACAACCGCATGGTTAGTTCACATTTTTATACGCCATACTTGCATTTTAAACCCTTCATTTTTTTTCAAGCTTCCCATGTCATGAACGTTGGGTACATATGCTAAACAAATGTCCTCAACATAAATTAATTAATATATTATATTATATCTAATATAATATTTAAAAATTAATTTTGAGAAAATACTTCAACATAAATTCTTACATTCACTTTTATGAGTTAAAAGAATATACATTCGTAAAACGATATTATGGTGATGAGTGTGTCTGAGTGTGTGACTTTCTCTGTCGGGATTCTTCCTGTCACACCCGACAATTCAATGAAAAGTTACTTGCGGTAGTGCACATAACTTTGACGTAGACAACATCACCAAAACAAAAAATAAAACAACATGAACAAAGAAATTCACGAAGAATTTTTTGGTTAAATCGGGCAAGAGATTGCGGAAAAGAGAATATAATTTATTTAATTATATATGAATAGTTTTACAACCCCTACAAACGCAGCTGGTTGAAAACTATACGGCATGCTAGGTTGTACTATTATGACCGATGATGCAGCAGAGCGCAGTGCTTTACAACTGTTAAAATACACCCAAATTCGTAAATAAAGAAAAGAAAAATATCATAGAAAACAATTTAAACATTTTTTTATGAAAGACAAAACGCGGAAACTTTGCTTCCATTTTTCTCTTTCGTGCATCGCCCTTCCTTGCATCGCTTTCTTTATTTGTCGCACATATTCTTCACATCCTACAAAACATCAGAACACATGCACATATTATTAGTGTGTCCGTCAATGTCATCGAGGGGTACGTGGTCCCTTGTAAAACCCAACCAGAAAAATCATTTTCCGTATCAAGTTAAAACCTTGACAGGGATCACGACGGTTCCTATTCATTTTTTGGGACCAAGTAGACATGTACAAAAAAAACGTTGAACCATTAATGAGAGATTATGATAATGTAGCATGTACGTAGGTATGTAGAAGGTTACCAAAGAACTATGCTAGTTGACCACTGTCTAATAGTGGTAAGGAGGGGGTGGCGATGCGTAGATGTAGTGTGGAGGTGGTGGAGGAGGGGACTTATACTTGTAAGGCTTCTTGTAGGGTGGTGGTGGTGGAGAGTGGTAGATTGGGTGGGGAGTGTAAGGAGGATGAGGGTGAGGAAGAGGGTGTGGGTGGGGGTGGGGAAGGGGCTGAGGGTGGGGGAGTGGGTGGGGGTGAGGGTGGGGAAGAGGGTGTGGGTGGGGGTATGGGTGGACCGGAGGTGGAGGCGATGCGTACTTGTAAGGCTTCTTAGGGGGTGGAGGAGGAGAGTGGTAAATGTAGGGAAGATGAGGGTGTGGATGGGGATGGGGTTGAGGGTGTGGGTGTGGATGGGGGTGAGGGTAAGGGTGGACTGGTGGTGGTGGGGATGGGTACTTGTATGGCTTCTTAGGGGGTGGGGGAGGAGAGTGGTAAACGTAGGGAGGGTGAGGGTGAGGGTGTGGGTGGGGATGAGGGTGAGGGTGGGGGTAAGGGTGCACTGGTGGTGGGGGAGATGGGTATTTGTAGGGCTTCTTGGGAGGAGGTGGTGGGGAGTGGTAGTAATATGGCTTTTTTGGAGGAGGTGGTGGTGGAGAGTGGTAGTAGTATGGCTTCTTCTTGGGTGGTGGGGGTGGTGAATGGTAGTAGTATGGTTTGGGTGGAGGAGGTGAGGGTGGCGGGGGAGAATGGTAGTAGTATGGCTTAGGTGGAGGTGGTGAAGGTGGTGGAGGAGAGTGGTAGTAGTATGGCTTAGGTGGAGGTGGTGAAGGTGGTGGGGGAGAATGGTAGTAGTATGGCTTCTTGGGGGGAGGAGGTGAAGGTGGAGGTGGAGAGTGATAGTAGTATGGCTTCTTTTTGGGTGGTGGTGGAGGTGAGTGATAGTAATATGGCTTAGGTGGAGGAGGTGATGGTGGTGGTGGTGAGTGATAGTAGTATGGTTTAGGTGGAGGAGGTGATGGTGGAGGAGGAGAATGATAGTAGTATGGCTTCTTGGGAGGAGGAGGGGAAGGTGAAGGTGGTGGAGGAGAGTGATAATAATACTTGGGTGGAGGAGGTGGTGAAGAATAGTGGTACGGAGGAGAGACAGGTGGGTACTTCTTGGGTGGTGGAGGAGATGAGTAGACGTAGCCGTTAGCCGAGATTTGAGATGGCAAGCTTAGAGACAATATTGCCAATACAAGAGTGAGTGTGGCGGAGGCCATGAGAGACCCCATTGTTTTTGCTCTCAACCTCACTTCAAAGTGGGGTTTTGTTATGCTCTTTCTCAACCAAGTGCCACCCCTTATATAGATTCTTTCTTTACCTCATTCCACACCAACTAATCACTTTGGTAAATTTCTTCTCACCCATGCTAAAATGCATGCGCATTCCCATCACCTCTTCTCCTTCTTCCACCCTAAAACGCTAATAATTTATGCCATAAAAAAATATCAATTAAAGTAGAAAACTACATTCCCCTACATTGACGCTAGCAAACAGAAAAAAGCCTTAAATTATGAAAATGATATTTGTCCTTTTTTGGCATTAAATATAAATAAACCATACTACTATTCTCTTTACCAATTAGATCGAAGTGGGATTTGGATTGGACGGAACGTGGTAATTAGAAGGGAATAGAAAATGATTTTGAAATAGTGAAACATGAATTAGTCGGTGTTTGTAATTTGTGAGTTGTGGTCTTAAAACATGTTACTCAAGTCTGAAAAATAAATGGTTTGGCAAAGACTATGCGATATTTGTTGGCATTGGAAGACTTAAAAAGTGTGGTACGACATGGTCCGTAGCAGCCTCAATGATTTAGAAGGAGTGTCCCTCTTTTTCTCTTTCTAATCAATTAATCTAGGGTTCTCTAGACACTTTAGAGTGTGCACCACACCACGGCTCGCACATGTTGCATGCCCTTGCTCAGTTCCTTTTCGGATAAAACAAATTTCTTTTTACTTTCCACCCTTTATTTCTTACTTTGCAATATAAATGCCACCCAAATTCATGCCTCCTGCTCTTTATTTGCTAATTTTACTTTTCTTCTCAAAATTAAAATTAAATCACAATTTTTTATTCAAGAAAAGGAAATTTAAAATCTTCCAAGTATACCTACATTTTAAAATAAGCAACTATTTTTACCTTTCCAGTGTTGGATCATTTTTTTTTTTATCGAACTTATTTAATAATTCTGATCTTATATGGGACCAAAACATCTGATACTGCCCGGTTTTCCTGTCTCATAAATTATTAATACGGATTAAATAAATGCTGAAATGATTACTCAACATATTGCATTTTCCTTTTTTTTTCGAAATCCACGTAGTGTATTTCTTATTCAGTAAACTCATTTTACGAAAAAATAAAACACCGATATTTACATAATCACTACAACAAAATATTTACTACAGTTTATCGTTTGCTTAACGAAAGTTTTTTTTTTATATATTAACAATATAGGTTATAATCATTGCTTGATTAATATATCTAAATATGATTTAATTAGACATCTATTTAATAAGAACTTGTTACAAGAAATACGTTGTAAGTGTCCACTTTAAAAAATTTATTTTGATTAATTAAATGTATATGAAATGGGTTTATGATCTTCTTATATAAATATGAAAAGGTAAAAACAATTTCCCAAAAGTCACTTTCACAAATTTAACCAAACATCATCTTAGTAACAGCTATAATTTGTAATTAATTTTGGGTTGAAAAAATTGTACAGCCTAAATCTTGTGCAAGGTCCCAAAAAAGGTGGGTTCTTACACTTAATGGGTCCTCAAGCTTTGGAGTGATAGAGTGGGGATACTGACGTTAATTGAGTTAATGGAAACATTAGTAGTAATGGTTGTCGTAACCCAAGTTACGTAGAACATTGGTTATGAATAAAGGTTACGTGCAATATTACAAGTAACTTTAGCATGTCTATATAATCAAAATGAGAGTTTTATATATTAATTTTAAATATTAATTTTTAAGCTGGCTACGAGATTTTTTTCATTAATGGAAATCAAATACATTATCAAAATATTTAGAATACTTTCCACACTGTTAGACTCCTGAAGTGGTGGTGCGATTGCCGGTAATGAATTTGAAAAAAGAAATGATAGAATATTATCATTAGAGACGTGGATGGGAAGAGTATACAAATGAGTTAAACAAAGGGCATGGAAGAGAGTGAAGATATTATAGGTTATAAATTTCTTGCTCTTATTATAGTAAATTTTGACGGGAGTTCCATTTGTCCCATGTTTCCATAACGGTTGTTGTTGAGTTTCTAACTTCTGCTTCAATGTATCCCAAAATAGTAGGATCCATTCATAGCTACATAGATAGGTACCACATACCTAAGTATCATTACATCACCATTCACGTATACATAACCTAAAACAATAACTGATATTGGTACAGTATATTTTAAAATAAAGAGGGAAAAATATATATGAAACAAGGTAGTCAGTGTAATAAAAATTATTTTATATGTCAATCTGGTAAAAGGGTATTAAACTAATTAATGTATCAAATATAGATATTAACTTTACAAGGTAATATAAGCATACAAAACACTTGAAACTAATGTTGATTACGTGCAGCAGTTTAATACATAAAATAGTAATAACAGGTGGTTAATCTTAAACAAGGATTGACTAAAAGATTTAGCAGCATATAAAAGCAACCATAGACAGAAGAGGAACGTGTTGTTGGAGAAGTTTTATTCGTAAGAGTGAAATAATTTATAATTCACCGTCACAGTGTATTATTATTATTATTATTATTATTATTATTATCTCCAATGAAATCAATTATGGAGCTTATTAAAAAGAAAATATTTAGCTTTCAGATCCAGACTGGCCATATATTTGTCCATTCATGATCACATAGATGTCACATTCCCATTGACTCAATGTCATTATTCCGTATGTGTGAATGAGACCTGCAGAGATAGCACTGTGTCTCAACAAAATGTCATTAACATTTTGAGTTCTAATATATTTCACACAGAAAAGATAGCCACACTGTTTTTTTTTATGATAATGAGCAATAGTTTAAAGTAGGAGTAAGTTTGATTTTGGGCAAATTTTAGTGCAAAATATCAGAGATGGTAGAGCAAGAAAACAAGCAAACACCAGCTACTTCAGTACTGTCATGCGATGTCTTGGAGTAAATTATTTTACTTGAATATGAAGTGAAAGTGACTGCACAACACACATTTTTAAAATTATTTTGATTTTGAAACGAGATTCTTCGTGTAAAAAGACAAAACGAGAATCTACTATATACGCTTATTTTAATCGTGAATAGATGTGCATAATGAATTTGAGAAAAATTATTTATTTTCCAAATAAATTTAATATATTAGAAGGATGGTGATTTCTTATCAATCCAAATAATTATTTTTCTTAATAGCTCCAAACACAGTTTCAAAATGTAGAAAAAAAAAACACGTTTTAAATAGATTGCAGAGAAGATTTATTTTATCAGCTAAACAACATACAAATACATAGGAGATTTCATATAAGGATTTGATTAATTGATTTCAATTACTAGAATTGACTCAGGGTCTTTACTTGCATTAGTCTCTCTAACATAAATTGCACATAACCTGGTTTAAAGAAAAAGTTGCTATTTGCATCCGCCTGAAATTGTAAATTTGATCTCTGAGGGGTAACAATTATTTAAAAAATAACAATTCGGTAAGTGGGTCATTGAAAAAATTGAAATTTTCGCTGATCAATTTACTTTAATATGAACTCTTAGAACATGTTAAAATCAAAACGCAAAAGAATATTTTTTTTTCCAATCCTACCCAAACCTGAAATGATTAGAGGACATGAGATCTACCTAGTTTGGTAAAAAGTTAAGAGGATTTGTACATGAAATGATGATTGGGTTATTTGGGGGAAGACTTTTGTGAGGTATTGAAGATAGTTGGCCCATGTATAGTCTATAGTGGCAACATGCATGCATGTACATAATGAAGATGAAAAGTATAATATTTATAGGGTAAATGATTGATTATTTGAATAATAATAAGTATTAGAAAGATGTGGAATAAAAAAATTGGTAGGGTTGTGAGCATGAGGCTTTGGAGAAACTTGATTGGGGATGTCTGGAAGATAGGTGTGCAATCCAGTTTGAATAACCTTTTCTACAGCTAAATTGTAAGGTGTGGACACCATGTAGGTCAAATTCTGATACAATCCTACAAAAATATTACACCACATGCTCACGTCAAAGGTAAAGCCCTTTTATATTCAATATTAACAAACCACTACTTAGGATATCAATTCAATTTATTTCCTTCACATCATTTCACTAACATTATTTCCAAGTTGTAATAAAAATTATAATGACAACCTTGAAATGCAAGTATATCTAATTTTTTGTTTATATCTTCCTGTCAATAAAAATTATTTTTAAAAGTAGACTTTTATAGATTTGAAGTATATTTGCGAATATTCTGAATAATGGACAAGAACTTGATTATTAGTTTATGATGATATACATGTATGGCATGTGGGTTCTTATAGATCACAAACTTTATACATTATAAGAGGGTGTAAAGTATAAAAATGATAAGACATATTTGTCCTTGTATTTTGTACTATTTTAATATTGTAAAGTAATGGTTTAGAATTTAAAGTACCGAAGGGCTCATTGTAATTTTGTACTCTTTAGGTGGACAGCATTTGATTACGGACCTTTTTTGCATGCAATTTCTTTCCTTTATTTTTTGGGAAAATGATGGGTAGATACTCATATTTTAGTAAATAATTCTACAATCTTTAAAGAAATAGAAAAAGGATAAAAATTTAAATAAATTTTAAATTGTTTTTTGAAAAAGAAAATCCAGCAATGATTCCAAATGTTCAAATAAAATATATAAAAGCTAATGAGATATGTAATAATGATTAAAGCAAGAGATTTTGATTTGTAGATGATTTTTAAAAGAAGGAAAAACCCAGCAGGACTTGGTGATGGTATGAGCATTAAAAGTACTAAAATATTATTAAACCATGTGAAAGAAACAAATATGTATTATTATCACTATTTATGACTTGACTAAAAGAAGGATATAAATGCAGTGGGACAAGTTTGGATGCATTCACCATGCTGTACACCATTAGATGAGAGTCACACCATTAGATTAATTGGAAACAAATTAATTGTAGCTATTGGATTGGATTAAGGGTGCAAGACTGAGATGAACAATCAAACACACTGAATCAAAGTGCACCAAATTAAAATCCAATTGTTTAGCTGTATTCATGTGCAGCAAGAAAAATGTAAATAATTGCAAAAGACCAAGAAGAAGATAATGTGTCTACAGTTCATAAAAGAAAAAACTAAATGACCATAATATCATCCAAGTTACCGACAGAGAAAGGTTACCTTGAGATGGAGTTCACATCTTGAACATGCACCATCACGATCAGGGTCATGGAGTGGATCAGACGGCCAGCATTTGCCCATGTGGAATGATCAAAATGTAAGTGAGAGAGTCTCCATTATTCACTGATAAGTACATTATCGCCACGTCAGGTATAAAATCCATGAGCAAAAGTCAAAGTAGCTTCACATCATGGTTGTTCTGGTCCCTAGTGTATGGTCTCTTCGTAGCTTCTCAATCTTTCAAGAATCACCAAACTATTGATAGAAAAATCAACCGTGACAGATATTATTAATAGGGTGTATAATAATACACTTAGTTAACTAGTAAGTGTCTTCGTTAAATTGTTACAAAGAAATTTTCATTAAGAGATCAAATCTACTTCTGATCATTTCTACATCTTAAAAAATTCAATGGAGACATCTTTTTCTTTTTGCACAAATTCACATTTTGTCAAATCCCTGGTACGTGATGAAGCCATGAAGGCATGGCATTGGTGATGTGGACCACATTTTCAGTATGACAATAAAATCTCTCTTTCATTTTACCTCACTGCAAAGAATCCAAAGACTTTCCCCATAAGATTCCATTGCTTTATTGGCCTTGACAACTACAATTTCAATGCATAGTTACTTTTGTACACAACTTGCTTCAACTCCTCCTTAATCACCGTAATAATAACTCAACCATCTTGCAAACAAATCTCATGTGTGTGCATTATATTAAGGCTAAACCATGCCATATGTGTGCATTACATTAATTAATACCAAGTCATTGATAGGGCAGCAATAACTGCCACAAAAACCTAGTCACCAGATTGTAGTTTTGCATATTTGAAGTTGATGCTATTGTGGTAGACAAATATATGTATAATTACAAATTGCAAAAGTCAAGAGACACAGTAATTTTGCTTTTAACCAAGGTCTGTTGTATGTACTCAATTGATTATAGACATTAGTTAGGCAAGACAGCGATAGGTATATGCTTTTGAAGATGCCATGCAATGGAAAGATAAACTATGCTTTTGCACATGGGAAATGTTACCCTTTTCCATTTAACCCTTATCTCTGGCCCAGGAGCTTTGAGTGCAATGATATGCATGTACAACACTTAATCATCTTACCTTATTATCATTTTTCAAAACAAAATCAACCAATTTGCTTCCAATACTATACAAGATCACTTTCACTATAAAAGATGGAGAAGATGATGTAGTAATCTGGAAAATATTATTTAATACGTCTTGAGGGACCTGATGTAATAATTACTTAATGAGATTGATTTAATTACAATGTATTTGGTGTCAAAGTAATACAAGATTAATTATCTACTCGTACTAATTCAGATACATCTACATTATTATCCAACACAACTCTATAAATAAGTTATTAAGATTTGAGTATTGAAACACCTTTTACAGACATATCTCATAAGAGATTTCAAGAATTATAGAGCATCAGGCAAGCAAAAGACTTTCTCATTTCATTAAATTAACACTTACCCAAGAATATGAAATACTCATGTAATGAAAGCATGAGATTAGCTATAGATATGTACTTATCTATTGATTAAATGTAAAAAAAGTTAGTTGTAAATAATCTATAAACACTTTCAAAGGTTCAACGTTGAATTCTTTAAGACATTGATAATCATGATAACTCTTGAAACTTAATTGAATGTTAAATGATCCTATTTAAGGTCCTTACACTTAAACACACCTTTTCTTTGCTATTTGTGAGTTAATGGCTTGTCATCTACATGTGCAAATTTCACAAGCCTGACAATTGTTACTGTTCATCTCAGTTCCATGAAAACAGCATGTGTCAAGGACAGTGATGATGATGTTAATTCAGAATTCCATTTAATTGGTGAAGATAAGAAAGAATGGTATTACAAGTGAAGAAGACCCCACTGTAATTTCCTCCACAAATAAGGAAACACTATATTCTGAGCTGTGTAGATGTTGGAGAGGTAACAGAAATGATGAGTTTTCTTTGCTTTTTTATGGATAAAAAATGAGAAGAAAAGTCAGCCACCAGCTGCACACATGATGCCAAAGGATGATAGAGATTGAATGAACCACCACTAATACTTTTATTAAATATAAGACTTAAAAGCTTTCAATTCCCTCTTTTAAATAAAACTTGTTCACATTACTATTATTTCCTCTCTAATTAACATATTGTTCATGGTACATAAAATATTTTATGTATCCGAAAGTTTTATGTTATTTAAAAGTAATAATGAAACTCAGAAACTAAAGTAAAATATAATTTATAAAGTAAATTTGGTGTCCCTCCTAATAGTAACCAACTTGAGATTGGAACACATCATTCAATCAAATTTCAGTTTTTAATAGAAGTTTGAAAAAATGCAGCAACTTAATGTTGAAATTTGATTTATCGTGTAACTTTGATCCAAACTTTTTAGTGTGATAGTTTTCAAATGAAAATGAATAAAATTGGATTTGAAATAAACAAAAGCAGTGACAATAAATGACTATTTTCTGACAGGAGCAGCAATTGCAATTGCTTTTCCTTTACAATATTCAATCTTTAACTTGTTACCTTAGGAGAACAAGTGGACCCCACCTGCCGACACATACCAAACCGTTTAAGGGAATGAACAGGTCGATGTGAAGTTACCCTTCCAAAGAGATATAAAGTTTTCTGTAAATTATTATCAGGTTAAATAACTTTTTTTGCATTATATTTATAGAATTTATTTAATATTTTTATATTATTAACATTTAAAACCAAATTGATGGTGCTGATTTAGAAATTTAGAGATTTAATTGAAAATTTTAATAATATAGGAATAAATTTGAGTAAGTTATATAGAGATAAAGTTAAATAAATTATAAGATTTATTTTGCGAAATTGACATTTGAAATTAGTAATGCTTGTTTAGTCTTCTTGAACTCTTTACCAGTTTCAATAATAATGTGATGTTTTATTACCTTGAAGTTTTATTCCATTTATAATGTTAGTAATAACTTGAGAAATTTTATGTGTAACATCTTATATTTTCATATAATAAAAAATTTATTATATAAAAATTATATAATAAATCTAAATCTAAAGATTCATACATATTTATAGTATATTTCAAATATATTTTTTTATATAAGATTCAATAAAAATATTTCGTACAATTACAAAATAAAATTAAACTTTTTCATCAATTTATTAAAGATTCACATTACCTGTCAAATCTTCTGCTTATATGTAATACAAGATTATTGTAGATTTAAAAATAAAATAAATACCACAAAAAAAAATAAGGGTAAGCTATAAAGTTAAAAAAATTATTTTCATAAATTAAATTTTTATCACAACCAAATTATAACAAATCAAGCTTTCAATAAATCATATTATAACTCACATATAAAGACATTCGACTCTTTACTTCCTTCCGGAAGACTTGTGCATTGTTAGGCTCAGAGGTTTGCACCTATCATATACTACCAATCTATTTCGATCAGCTCATATTTCAAAACTCAAATATAGTTTGTTTTTATCATTTCTTATTTCAAACCTTAGATACATTTCTCATATGCACAGGGCTAATTCATATGTCCTATTTCGACCAACTCATATTTCAAACTTCGGACATGGTCATATGAACCTCATTCGACTCTTCACCAACTGGTAATCTTCATCTATGTATCCAATATATCAGTAGAGTCAGGATACCTCATTAGATCAAATCCCAAAACAATGCATATCTTAACAATCTCAACATAGTATCTCCTTCCTAAATATACTATGTCTTGATCACCATTTTTATATCATTCACAAACATATCTCACACATCATGCATAACATTTAGTATTCACTTTCAAACTCGTATAAACTTTACTTTAAAATTCGTCTATAATCATAAATCAATTCACACCATAATCGTCCAAACTCATCATTTTCGATAGGATTCTATTTCAAAATAGACAAACATTCATAAAAAAAGAAACATGCAACTAGTTTTCTTTAACTAACATTTAAAAAAAAATAAACAATTAGTTTTCCTTGCCAAATATTATCATTTTAGATAAATTTCTATTTCAAACTACAAAAAAAAATGTACACTCAACTTCTTTTACCCAAATTCACAAGACAAGTAATTATAACATTTATAAAAAAAACATACAACTAACTTCACTTACCCAAATTTATAAGACAAATAATTATAATATCTATAGAAAAATATACAACTAACTTCCACGTTGAAATGTTATTAGTTACCTTCTTTTAATAACGCATAAACACAAAAGAAAGTATAAAGAGACAAAATAACATAACTAACAAAAAAAACTTAAAATTAAATAAGAATATGATCATTAAAAACTTTAATTAAATTTATTAAATTTTAAATTAATATAAACTTGATTTCTTCCACTAGATCGTTTATGCATTATAGAAAAAGATTAAATTAATATTAATTTAAAATTTGAAAAAATATATATAATTTTTTAGTAATGAAAGGAAAAATTAAATTAATTATATAAATATAAGAAAAAATTATTTAGCCTTCTTGTTACTATTTTTATAATAGTACACTATTATTTGCTTCAAAGTTACACGCTCATATAAAACCAAGTTCACAACAATTAAAAATATGTTGATTTTCTCAAAATATAGTATTATATATAACTTTAAAATAAATGCAAATAACTAATATATTTTTGTTCAAGAAGGATTGAGCGGGAAAATTGTAGCAAAATCCCGTAAAATAAAGTTTATTTGAATAAGTTTATCGATTAACATCTAAAATATAAAAGTTATTTTTCTTCACAAATTACATTAGATCGCATATAAATTAATTTATGAAATATTTTTCGCACTATTTTTAAAAATAATTTTAATTTACACAAACTAGTTTTAATTTATCGATATTTTTTAAATTATCCAAATAGACTCCTAATATAACTCAACATCTCAGAACCAACAGCATGAAATGTCATTCAACTGAGTTTTAAGGAAGTAAACATATAAAGATCCATTTTAAGGGATTGGTGAAACATTCAATGTAGAGGGAAACACAATGAAAATGTTTTTCTTTTAATAAAGATTATAAATATTTGATTATTAATGCCTTTTTTCTTCAAACTAAAGTAGCTTAATCTTTTTCCCTTTTTCTTAAATCAAATAATTAATATTTTCAGTTTATTTATTTATTTTTTATCTTTTTCGAACTATTTTTACTCTTGCTTGATATGAATTATTTCGTGTTTAAACTAACATTTTTCAAATTTGAACAGTTAATAGCCTATTTAAACAATACAGATCATTATCATTGTAAATCAATGTTGATGTAATTTCTATTATATATGGTTAAAATTTATTATTTGATGATACTTCTGCTTTCTTACATCATACTATTGATTAGAAAAGATGGTCTGCATGAGAGATAGAAAAGTTTAAGGAAAGAAATTAGTTATTTGGTGATATACAGCAAAGCAAAGGAAAGAAAAGATTGGTTGCCACCTTTTTGTTTGTAGAAAGATACAAGAAAAAAATAATTGAGGATTAAAAAGTATTAAAACCCGTAAAATAAAAACGTTTTAAAAGTTCCAGGCAACCTAAGAATGATTTACGGAGAAAACGTTGTACGAAAAAGAGTTAATTGGTCATTTCTTTTACATAATCCATTATTATTATTTTAAAATAATTTTATTTTTATTTACGTTTTTGTATTTGAATAAAATAAATAATTAAAATAAAAATATTAAAATAATAAATAAAGTAAATTAAATTAAAATATTTTGCAATTATATTAATATAAAAAATTCTCACACATCCATCAAATTATTTAGAAAAATATCATTCTTTCTATTTAGTTTTTTCAATCCAAAAACTTAACTTTCTATTATATTTCTCTTCTCTTCTTTCCTTTTCTATTCTCCTCTTAATGTAAACAAAAATGAGATTTGGAATAATAGATTGAGTCCATTTATGCACAAACCAAAATGAAAAAGAAAAAAAAAAAATCTCATTGTTATGAATGATAAAAGTAGATTTTTCTTTATTACATTCCATATTACATATATATATATATATATAACAAATCAAATTATACCAAATGTTTGAAAATTGATAATTTAATATAAAAAATGTATTTCAATAATCAAGCATTTCTTACAAATGCATATATATAAAAATAATGTCGTACATGTAAAATGTTTTTATATTTACACTAAATATCTCATGTATCTCATTCCTAGTAATAAATTACTATTACAATAATTGTTAAAAATATCTGTGCGAAAAAATATAAAACATCAATAAATTTAAACAAATAATGAGACAATTTATACCAGTATATATTATTCCTAATTCAATAACTTAACACTAGACAAAATAATTGTAGAAATTATCTTTTAATAAAAACTATTTAATATTTCATTGTCGAGCATCAAATTTAGTATTATACACATCTTTAATTGATTAGTAAGTACCTTTAAAATAACAACTCCATAATAATCTAATTATATTATTATCGTCATAGATATTTTACAATATTTAGTTGGAACAATCGAACTGGAAAACATGAGACATCACAGAATGCCGAGTTTTACATCGCCATATGAATTTCTTGTAAAATATTTACAAAACCAAGTTTTAATATTCTTTTTTTTTTTGGCATTACGTGTGCAATAACGCATATAACAGATTATATGCCAGCATAAAAGAAAAACTTAAGCGACAGGTACTCAGGTACAAACAATCTGACTCATTATCACCAAATTAATAGCCATGGTTTTATTAAGTTGTATCAAACGATTTTTTTTAACAGTAAATAACCCTTTAGTACATAGTTTCATAAAAAAAATCATGAATATAGCATATTCATGATGCTTTCGATTTATAAAAATATTTTAACCACACTACAATTCAAACAGTTCTTCCTACATTACGTATTACTATTTAAGTTTATTGAGTTTTTTCATAAATATCTTAAAAGGCATATCAATAACGATTTCTAATCGATAAAAGGTGAGGGCTGTGGAAGTGAAACACAATCCATTCAAGATAATCCAAGTAGCTATCATATTCCCAATCTTCTTTAGAGAGCCTTGGCACCATATGACCGAAGGTAATAACAGTTGCCCAATACATGCCAAATGTCATCAGACAACAGAATTCCGAAATAACAGACTAAAGCTAAACAGTTCTCACAAGCACACGACAAGTATAGCAGATAATATTTAAAATAAAAACCTTTATTTGAGCAAAAAAAAAAAAGCTAATCAGGTTCATACTAAAATTATCAATATTTATACAACACAGTAAATTGACTAGGCCCATCCCAAAAATCTCCATGTTAGATTTGCTCAAAATGCAATTGTAATTTGATCTCAGACAGTTAAAATACTATGTGCACCTAGGGAGCTCAATTAAGTAGGATTGTAGCCAGGAGGGAGAGACTAAACTTGCATGTGAACATCGACTCTGAACATTCTCACCCCAGAACAGTAGTATGGGATAAAGCAGGATAAAGCAAGATAGGACATTATGACCAGCATAAAACCTGGGTGAACCAGCTCACCTCTTGCCACGAGGTCCAGGTCCGGATCTGGGACCGGGAAACCGAGAAAACTGAAGCCGCAAGTGGCTAGACTCAGGATTGAGTTCATCAACTTTATAACCTGTGTCATCAAACCACAATGTCAGCAAACACTGAAATTTGGCTACATAATTATTTGAAAAAATCATCGACTACTGAGTTCAAATCCTACAATACTGGGTTAGTAAGACCATAAGGAACACTGTCATTAGATTGAAGACATAACTTAAACTTAGATCAAATTTCTAGTATATTTATTTACCACTAAATTCTGCTTTCCAGTAATAACCAACTTCCATAAATTGTATAGAAGAAATTTTTAATGGTTCAACATGTAACCATTTAATTGGAGAACTCAGATGACACTGACGTAAGAAACATTATTTAAATTTTGTCCATAGTTTGCTGAGTACAGGAAGAGCTGACTATGTTATAGCAGCAGAACTTAGGGACTTAGTGCATACGTGGCATAAAAAAATTATATATAGACACACGAGATAGGTGATAACAATTTCCAAGGTGATTATAACAACGATATAACAACTAATAGAATAGATATATCTGTTTGCGTTCATTTTATGTACTTTGGGAATGAACGAGGATAACAAATAGGAACACGGAAGTAGGAACTCGTTTATAACGTGTTTCACCACTTCAGTTCTGTGAAGTAACCAGTTTGAATAAACCATTACGTCACATGTAACTTTCACAAAGATATTCAGTCTAACAATGATTTACCACTTTCCCAATTTAAATCCTTTTAGTTCAATACAATATTCAGTAATATCATAATTAGATAAGCACATCATACTCAACACTTGTTCACATGAAATTTTACTGATAAATTTAGTGCAGCTTTAAAATGTTTTACCCCATTACAATTTAAAATTTTATAATAAAACATCTGGTGTATTTGGTTATATTTTCAAATGTGACTTTTTTGCGTTCTTTTATGCAATTTTCAGAAGCTAATGGTTATAGCTTCCAAATTCTAAATGCCATTTCTCAATTTTCGATGAGTTTCCAAACACACTAATAGAAAATTCAGGAACACAATACCACATATTGGTTCAGAAGGCCAAAAACCCATGGTAATCCTACAATTTTCACAATCTCCATCAAGTCACCTTATGAGGAGATGATTTCCTATAAGATGACTTGCACAATCAAACATCAAATTAATTTCATTTTATCTCAGCAGGTAACAAGAAGTGATACCTTGCAATGCACTCAGAGCAGTTGCTGCACAAGCCGGATTTGCAAAATCCACAAAACAAAGGATTAGAGGATCTCCTCCACGCTGCAAGAAGGATGCATTTCAGTATAAAGGGTATGGATCTTCTATCAAATAAGCAGAACATGAACATACCAAAATAATAGATGAGAACCAGACAACAGTTACAAACGGTACACTTACATGTTTTGACTCTTTGCTCACAAGTCTTACTTCTCTATATCCAACAAAAGGGCGAAAAATATCTAAAAATGGCATTAAGGAATTTGAAAAGCTAAAATAAAAAAAGAGTAAGATGACAAGACAGTCGACAGTATGATAATACAATTACTAAACATGGGGGGAAAAAAAGGATACGAGCCACTTCCCTTCTTGTGCTGTCAGATGGGAGACCTTCAACATATAAAGTGCTAGATGCATCTGGTGGTAGAGGTACAGTCTCTGGTCCAGGCACAGAGGCCGTGTCTACTGGCAACTGACCACCATAATTGACATTCCGTCCATTTCGTGCAAGATCATGACCACCACCAGGATGCCCCATAACAGAGGGATCATTTAGCGAATGACCTGGCAATCCACCAACACTCCTTGCCAATCCAACACCACCAATTGCACTGCCTTCCCCAGAATTAAACGAAGTAAGCTGCTTTTATTAACCAAAAAGAAGTTTTCAGCAAACAAGCTGTGAAAGCACATCCTCGCATATTATTTAAATAAAATGGTTAAGATACCCCTGCATTTTGAAGGTAGCGATCATAAGCAGATCCAAGTGTTTTAGTGTCCTTTAGCATTCGGAGACCAGTATGATCATCATTTCGAGCCATATAATTATGCATCTCGTTACCTCCCGAAGTCAGACCAGAAGGTGACATATCTGCAATGTATCAGAATCTAGCCTTACAACTCTACTAAAAAAAGAGAAGCTGAATCCCTCCAATGCTAACCACTGACAATATATAGAATACATCTAGTAGCAAATATGCCAGATTCTGGCAAAACACAGATAACTAAACAGCACATGCTCCATATTGTTTAGTGCTCATAATAGTACAAAGACCAGAGTGCACACACACAAACATGTTTTTTCTCACCTATCACACTATCAGTAGTCAGATCCTTAAAACCAAATAGCATAAAAAGTCAACCATTGTTACTTGACTAGTTGTATTAGTTTAACTACTCAAATTGTAGTTACTGGAGACTGTTAACAGGCTCATACTTTCACAGCTCTAAGCAATTAACCAGTAAGCACTCTAACCATGTGTATTTCTGGTCTTCTTCCTTGCAACAGAAGTCAATTCATTTAGTTAATATTTTCTTTCATTGTCTCTATCTCTATAGCTCTCACTACTGTTTGTTTTCGTGGTATGGAAAGCTTTTCTTGGATGTATTTCCACTCCATGGCTTCACCACTTAATCTTTCTGTTTTTCAGATCGACCGGCATCTCTCAGTGAAACTTCTACTCAACCCACTCTCCTGCTCATATTTCATTCTCACCCAATTTCAACATAACTTGATGACAAAATTTTCCTACTTTGGAAACAGTAAGCAACTAAGTGTCGTTATGGTCACAAAATAACCATATAATTTAGGAAATTTGTGCTTTCTGACATGAAAGCCAGAGTTTCTTGCAGTTAGAGCGGAAGGATCAAATGCACTATCCTGTGGCTACTTCACAAGAAGAATTTCTTCTGACTCGAAAGTCATTGGATGCAAACATTCCTTGCAGATTTGAAAAATTCCAGAAGTTATGTTTATTTGCCGTGTGCTAAGGTGTGTCAAATCAGATCTGAAGTTCAAAAAAGAAAATGAGCAATATTTCAGAACATCTGCATTGATTAAAGCCATCATTAATTCCTTGATATCTCTATCAGTGATCCACTTTAATCTCTGAATAATACTCACATCACCCTTGATGGACTTCTAGCACTTTTGTTACCTCAATAAACAGCATAACTGATCCCTACAGTATACAACATTGAAGATAGCATCTTGTTAAAGAAACACAGATTGATAAGCATTAGCAATGTACTCTTTTGAAAGTTGCTCAAGTTTTCTAGAAGAGAGTGCTACAGCTTCAAGCATTCAGCCCTCAGCACCAGCAGGCCTTGTCACCCCATCTTCAAAAGGTTCCCAGTGTGTACATCAACTCAGCAGTTCTCACCATCACTTGGATATGGAGATCAATAGTTTGATTTACTCGGCCCTATGGGTTCCTCTTACAGTTTCCAAGGTTCATTATTTAGATGCAGCTATAGTTCATTAGGTTGTGTCCGAGGTCATGAAGGTCAGGCAGGTTGTTGATGCTTGATTTCTTGTCACGTCAGTTTGGTTGTGATGCCACAATTTGCTGTCACCAATTTGGTTATAAATTGTTCAAACAACTTATTTAGTTCTGAATCCAGCACAAGCCTTTTTACTTTCACCCAACCACTACATACTACTCTGCACTGCAGTAACAACCATTGGGATACACTCCAGCTTTGGTTCAAAATAATTGTACAATTCACTTCATCTGGGTTTCCATGATGCACCCACTTTTGAGCGCACTTCAACTCCGGTTTATACTTACTAAGTAACAAATTCCCCAGTATAATGTCATTCCAACCCATTCAACTCCAAGCATTTCCTAGAAAAGGTACACACTTCAACCTTTACTCAAACTGGAAAGGTTTTCCACTCAAATATAGTTTCCAGACTCAAGTCACTCACCATCTAACTACAGGATCTGCAGAATTTATTCAAAAACTAGTCATATCAAGCCTAGATAAGATTTCAATACGCAATGGAAGGGACAACTCTGCTTACTTTGACTTCCATCCTTCCATCTCACTTCTTTTGTCCAATTCCTGAACGTTTTCTTGGTTCAAATGGGCTCTACAATTTCACAACATCTGGTTATCTAGGGCGTAACTTACTTCCTCTTGTACTACAAGAGAACACATTAGGCAGACAAAACAGAATTTTGCCCTTTTCCTCAAGTCTCATTACAGTTTAAATTATCCAATTGTATTTTTCCTTAATATATTTAATACGGAATAAAAAAGCTAAAGGCTAAAAAATGAAACAGCAATCACTCTTTACTCAGAATGCTCACTAATGAGTTAACAGCACAAAGACCAAAAAGCCAAAATCCAACAGTGGAAGTAAGGATCCTTTAGAGATGGAAGGTGCACAAGCAAACAGAGGCGTCTTACTGTCCTGCATTATGACATGCTGTATTGAATTCTTCAAAAAAGAAAAAGAGTGAAACATGTATATTTCACCATGTCTAGCATGTGCACTACTACTGGAAATAAAACAGGTACAATGGGCTGACTTCCATAGCAATGCTCCTTAGGTGATATCATGAATTTATGACAATGGGTAAAGGAAATAATTACAAGCTCCAACAGAAAATATTTTGGTTATAGAGAAAAAGCAAATACAAGTCAGTACAATTGCAAGCACAAATCATTATCACATCTCAATCCTTCACATTCTTGTATATGAATCTCCTTACACATGATATATTGATATATACATTAGCAAATGAACAATCCCAATACTAACAATAAACATCATACTCTTGTAGAATAAATACTCCATGGTACATAGCACATCTTCTGTGAATACTACAAAGAAGAAGTAATCTTCAAAGCTTAATTCCTTCTAAGCTTCTTATTTGTTACAACATATACATGTATTACAGCTCAAGTTGTACAAAGGACTCACTTCATGATGATGATCAAAATGTAACCATAGCAAAATGCACTGTGCAAGGTAATTTGGAAGCAAAGCATACTTAAATGTTATTTTGAACAAGCAAACAAGATGTGTGACTGAAGAACAAGAAAATTGTGAACACGGACCAATATAATATCAGAATTCAAACAAAAGAACACTTGAAAGCTCAAAGAATACAGGAACAGAGCATTGACATCAGCCAACAGAGTTTTCAAACACCATAGACAGAAATCACGCAGATGGATTAGAAATTCGAGATTGAGAACACAGCAGTCACAACAGGAAACTGAGCTTTGGAAGGGACGGCCTAATTGGTTTGAAAAGTCGGGTATCAAAATAATTTTTCATATACGTAAGCAGGTTAAAATCAGCATAACAAATAGTATGAAAGTAATTTAATCCAACAATATATTTATCTATGATCATTTTAAAGATGAACTGGATGGATACTCTCACAAGTCCCTGTACCACCTACTTGAAAATCACAGCTCAGAAATGTACAGAACAACATTCCTCTCATACACAAATTGAGTCCCATCAGAATTTAATCATTAAGGACTCAAAATCATAAAAAATACTTCTTCCAGGGTATTATACCTCAAAGTCTAGCAACACATCAATATTCTAAGTCAGTCCAACTAATTTAGATTATACACATTCAAACTTAATAATATCATCCCCTGGCTTTGTCATGACCCCAAAAACCAAATTATAAAGATTTATAAACAATAGGGACCGTTGAAACAAATCATAAATCATTGAAAGAAAGTCATTGAGAAAACAACTAAAAAGAGAGGACTCCAAACCCTAACTTTGAAATTGTAAATAGTAAAGAGGAGAGAAAAGAGAGAACCATATTCAGTACGAGGTCGCTTGAGCATTGCGGAAGAAGGCAGAAGCGGCTGTTGCTGCTGCCGATTCCAGGAGCCGTCTGTCATGGCTGAGAGAGAAGATGGAGTTCGCAGATCTGATGAGTAATGGTTGAGATTCCGGCAGAGGAGATTGATGGAGATCCAATTAGAAACCCTAATTTGCACAACACCAAACCCTAAGTCTTTGCACTTCTCTGCACAAAAGACGCGGATTCTTTAGCATAGGTGGGTCTTTTTTTTTTTTTTTTTTTAAGAGATTGGCTGTGGGGTAGAGTTGAATTGGGATTTTTTTTTTTTTTCCTT
>Ga0209700_100933_pt1 | contig 58756 bp, 32 predicted proteins | sample SiratroredBW_FD_187528 | JGI IMG/M metagenome (GOLD analysis project Ga0209700, IMG submission 187528) | Root nodule microbial communities of legume samples collected from California, USA - Siratro red BW (SPAdes) (version 2) | ecosystem: Host-associated > Plants > Roots > Nodule | place: USA...
TTTTTTTTTTTTTTTTTTTTTGCCTTTTATGATAAAGATGATCTATAATACGTTTTCTATTAAAGTTGCTTTTTATTTGGTAATGGCCTTCACTGGAAATATCGGAGAACAATTTTTTTTATTGTAGGGTTTGTTTAGTAGTGTCCCGGGTTTAAGAAGAAATACATGCCATTAAAACTCTTTTTTATTCAATTTTGTGAGTCTTATTCGACTCTTTAGCTCGAGAGTAAGGATTTTTATCCTCATAAATTTAGTTGAAATAAAATATGTTTAAGATTTGCAATCTTTAATCAACATATATATCACTAAATCTAATGATAAATCTCTATTTTCTAATGTCTTTTAGTGGATGAGTGAGAATGTAAGCTGCTATCTACAAAAAAATTGACAACTAATATGCTAAGATAGGTTAAAAGATTTGTCATAATTTGAATAAATACTAATAAAATATAATGAGAACTTGTTCACGTTTTCTTTCTCTCTATTTCGTCCATTTTATAGTTTTAAGTAGAACACCGTTTTTATTTTCTCAAAATATAATAAAAAAGTGCAGCAAAATGGCGTGCCAAACAGCAATTAATGATGAGCACCATGTTCATGCTCAATATGCACCATTGCAATATCCTTGTTCCAAAAGGAAGAGACTCTTTTAATTTTAGTGTCTTTGGGTCCCCTGAATGGTGATTAATATTACGTGGAGTTAGGTGAGCCTGTACTATGCATTTGTAACCTTCTGTGTTTGATTATGGACCAAAATATGCCAGAACAATGCTTGTCATTACAACAATATACAATATTGGCAAACATTATCTTTATTCATTCAAGACCTAATGAGTTTTGTCTCTTTAATAGCATATTATATTCAAGTTTTATTAATGGAAGAACATGATTGAGAAGAGAGACTTTTAAAAAAATAGTCACATTTTTTCAAAGATTACTCATCAATAAAATTAATCAATATTTTATACTAAGAAGTTCTAAAAAAAATAAAAAACATTTTTCACTAATGGAAAATATTGAAAGGAAGTAGATAATTTAAAAATAAGAAAAATATTTTCGCATTTTTTCCTTCTTCACCCTCTTATCTTACCTTCATCTTTAAAATATAATTAGAATTTGGAATATATATATATATAAACCAAAATAACCCACAGGGATTACTTTGGTAATGTGGAAATGTACTTTAATGATTAAATAAAGGTAATGTTTCTTCATTTTAATAGTGTTTGGAAATTTAATAGCTCTAGTGATCTCTATATATATATTTAATCAAATATAAAAATAAATTAAATAAATTCATTGAAATATTTTACGAATATTTTAAATATTATAATTATATATGCATTTTAATTTAATGAATAACCGTATAATATTTATATTTCAATCAGTTTTCATTTTAGCTCTGAGATAAATTTTAATTACAAATATTAAAAAAATGACGGAAAGTATTTTTATGTGCTCAATTTTTGGGATAAAATATTCTTGAGAAGGGGGAGATCAGGTTGATTTAAAACTCAATATATGTTTGATTGAAAACTATTTGAAGGTATTTCCCCACAGATAAATTTAGTTTCTAAAATGTTATTTGTGTTTTCAAAACTATTAAAGTATTAAAATTGTATAATAACTTATTTTATGAAGATGAACAAAATTTTAAAATTATGATTAAAAACTAACATTTTAAAATTTAAATTGAACTGTAAAAATAAAAATAATATTGAAAACTCAGGCACATGATAAAAAATTCGCTTGTGATTTACAAAAAAAGAGAAGTTCTTTATATAATTAATTATAAAAATGAAATAATCTTTTCACAAAATTCAGGCACATAATCATTCTTAAATGGATGTGTTTTAATTAGAATTCTTACCAAATATTGTATTTTTATTGCATTCATTGACCTATATTAAGTAGTGGATGAGATCGTTTTACTTAGTACCCCACTATAAACTAACATCATCAGCCACCATAGTGGATCATATAAAGTTTTACTTTATTAGACATTACAAATTGTAATTATAATATTGAAAACCCTTTATGGCACATGTATATATAGAGAGAGAAGTGTAAGTGAGTGGCCAGGGTTAATTGTAATATTTGTGGACACAATACTACCTAAAAAAATCATATATAAAAAAATATTTTCAAAATGTAAATGTATTTGTGTCTGTTACTTTAAACAAATAATTCAATAAATATTCAGAAATTTATTACTTTTTATCATTTAATTTATTTCTATGCTATATTTTATTGTCTTTAAAATGTCATTATTTTATATTAAAACTAGTATATTTTTGTAAAACAATCAAATTATATAATTTTATTAATACTAATTTTTAAATATATTCTGTATTGCTTTGAGTTTCGGTTTGTTTTTCTCTTTGTTAAAAAATTAAACACGTGTCAAATGTCCATTACATATTGATTTATTATAGTTAATTGAAATTTCATTTAACATAAACTTACAAATTAATATTAGGTAAAAAAAGACTAACAACCATGAGAATAATACTTTTTAATGGTATATCATATTTTAAATTGATGTAAAAAATAAATAAAACAAGACAGTGATCAATTTCAATCCATTAAAAGAATAATATATAAAAAAGATCTTATAGTACTACCTTTTTCTTTTTCAAATTTTGTATCCTAGCTACTTCTGGTTTAGACCATTGTACCTCCTTGTAGCAGGTGATATAGAGGAGGTGATGGTAGCTATTTATGCAATAACATAGAAAATGATTTTTTTTCTTATTTTCAATATTAATTCTATATTTATTTATTAAATCAACAATATTTTAAAATTTTAATTATATTTTAAAATTTTTTATAAATTTGAACACTTTTAATTAAGTTCTTATTAAAAAAAATTATAATTTTCTATTTAGTTTGTTATTTGATATTGTAAGTGATTATTATCTTGTATTATTATTAATATTATTTATGTGTCTTTGCATAAAAAAATATAATTTTAAGTATTTAATAGATATGAATATTTTTAATTAAGTGTCTATTAAAATTTTGTTTCAAATTTTTTATATTTTTTAATTGAGTCTTTATTATTAACTAAGATGACGTGATTATTATTTGATTTTGTAGTCTCAAATACAATATAATAAACTTAGACAATAAAAAAAACAAAGTTATAAGACTTTAATTACATTTAGTAAATGATATTATTTTTTATGTTTTATTTTTGTTTTACTATTTTAAAATGAAAAGAGATAATCTTTTATAAAAATGATGAGGATTGTAGTGTTTTATTTATATTATTGTTAAAGATTGTAGTATTGTATTTGAGATGCAAAATCAAACTCTTAGGTCATTTATTTATGAAAAAATCAAACAACAAATACTTAATTGAAAAATAATAAAATAAATTTTTTTACATACTTTATAAAATAAAAATGTTAACAAATATTTAATTAAAAATATTTAAATTTATTATTTGATAGGTAAAATATTGAATAACATTTATATTTTACATATTGTTCAATAACTACCGAAGTCCAGATTAATATTCTTGTAACACGATTAAAGTTTTAAATGCAAATTTATTTTGTGTAATTATTTCAAACGATAGATAAATCTCTCTGTTAAATAAAATAGTTCGTCAGCATTTCAAACTCAGAATAGCCAAGACATTAAAAGATACCAGATTACGTGTGGTTTTCAAAACATAAAACACTGTTTCATGAACATTTGAGGAACATGTTATCATTGAACGTGAATTCGTAACTGAATAGTCTTATAAATTTTAGAACACATGCATACCTCTGATAAGTGAGTGAAGTTGATATAAAGGATTTAGATTATGAACAATTCTGATATAATTAATTCACATCTTTTAAATATTCTCAATAAGTTTATGATAATTGTTGTGATTATCTAGTTTTTGATGTGTACCAATTGTCTATATTCGTCGGCGGAACAAGACCAATCATTCGATCTGCCACTGATAATGATAATTAATAAACCAAAATTTGTTGCGTGTTCCTTCTATTGGATCGCATGCAGCAACCAAGTTTATCTTTTCACAGAATACAAATAATTTTATTTGCATTCTATGCTTCGTGACAAGAATTAGGTAACTTTTCCACGTAATCTTGTGCAAATCTGTCGGACAATTTCCATCGCATGTTTATTAATTAATAAATCAAGTCCAAAGCTACTTTAAACTCAGCATGAAAGTCACAAAAATTATGGAGAATATCTGTTTTCTTTTCACATTTATGGTAGTTTAGTCCAAACATAATTAGGTGCTAATGACAAATCAAATTATAGTTTATTATTTTATTAATAATTAAAGATAAATAAACACTTTTGGTAGTTATTTCTTTGGATAAAAATACTGATTTCAAAAGCCAAAATAAATTTACTCTTATCATTTTTTTCGCTTATCTCGTAAATTTTAATTCTATGTATGTTCATAAGCTGATTCGGCCACATCAACAAAACCATACGTCTACACAACCATTGAAAGGTAGGTTAAGTTAGGGTAGTGAATGTGGTACACACTTATTTAGTTCAATATTTTATTACTTAATTATTAGTATGTTACGAATTTTATTTCTAAGTGTGCGTGTATATATATATATATTACTATCGAACTTTTTTAATTTTTACATTTTTTGTTCTTTTAAATTTTCAATGCAGAGACGACACGGCACAAAAATTTGTAAAATAAAAGTCAAACGATAATGTTTTTGAAGAAATTGGTGAAGAAATATGCTATTAATAAACCAGATACGTGTTTGAAAACCATTTATGTCCTAAGTTTCTTAAAAAAAAAAAAGAGAGAGAGAATGATGCTGAAGGAGTGAAAGTTAATCAATTGGCTACAAATAAACTTGATTTTAGTTGAATCTTTATGTACCAAAAGCATTGTCACGTAGCTGAGGAACAGAAGGGGTGTGTATAGTATGTAGGGAGTGTGCGAGTACAAAGGAGATAGGAGTATTTTGAAAAAGAGGGAAATTAAGGGTAGTCATATAATTTTAAATGAAACAAACAAAAGTGGCATATATAGCAAAACCGAAGACTGTAAATAGCATGATTATAGAAATAAAACTTTCAAAGAAGCAAATTGGGCAAAGGCCAGGAAAACTATCAAACTACACAAAGAATATTACTTCCTGCACCCCTCAAAATTGAACCTGCAACCCACAATTGGATAAAATGACTAAATTACCCTGTCTGTTTATCCCTCATTGCACTCACCACTGCTACTGCTGTTTCACCATCACTGCTGCGGAAGAAGAGAAGGAGAAAGCTACATTTAGAAGAACAAAAAAAATCTCATTCTCCAAAACTCTTTCAAAAACACATGAAATGTATTTTAGAAAGCTTATTATTGAAAATTCATTTCGAAAAGCACATTTAGGAGGGTATTATTTACATTCGGAAAAGTTTCTTTCAATAATCCTATTTCATAACATGTTTCATATGGACAAATTCTTCCTCCACCCCCATACCCTCTTCCTGCACTCCCATATAATTTTTTTATTCTATAGCTGCCCTTCATAAAATTACATAAATACCCCTATCTTAATAAAACCTCTCCCCTTCCCAACCGGATGACCAGGCCATCCGATTTACATTTTTTGAAAATGAAAACCGGATGCACCCTCCATTCACAATTTCAAAAAACTGTAAACCGGATGGGAGGTGCATCCGGTTCTCATTTTCAAAATACAAATTAGACGACATCATCCAGTTCTCAACCCAGCAGATCGAAAAATCCTCAAATTTGCCATCGACAGCCTCCCAAATCCCAAATCAACTACTCTAATCATCAATATCACCTACTAATTGCTAATAAACATCGTCCAAAGCTCTCCCCGCTGTGCTAGTGAGCCAAATACTTCCTTCAGCCGTTTCGTTAGCTAGCCATCCGATTAAGAGAACCTTTGTCCGGTTTAGGTAAGCCATTCGCGACTTCCGTTCGTTATTCAAAATCTTTCAATTAATCCTTCATAGAAGCATTAGGTAACCAATTTGTGATGTTTATTAGCAATTAGTAGGTAATATTGATGATTAGAGTAGTTAATTTGGGATTTGGGGGACTGTCGATGGCGAATTTGAGGATTTTCTGATCTGCTGGGTTGAGAACCGGATGAGATCGTCCGGTTTGTATTTTTTTAAAAAAATGAGAACCGGATGCACTTCCATCCGGTTTATAATTTCAAAAATTGATAAGGGTATTTATGTAATTTTATGAAGGACAATTATGGAATAAAAAAATTATATGGAGGTGCAGGAAGAGGGTACGAGGGTGGAGGAAGAATTTGTCTTTCATATGTTCTACAAAATTTATTCCAGCAATCTTATCCTATTTTGAAAAATGTATTGCAGAATGTATTTCATGAATCCTAAAAAATATGTTCTCAAAAAATTTCAAAACGTTAGAGAAAAGTCAAATAGTTATTTTTGGAAAATTATAGGAGTGTAGGTTAAAAAATGGTGGCGCAGAAAGTAATTTCCCATCACAAAAGACCAAGGCAACTTAATGTTTATATTTTGATTAGTTGAAGGGTTGCACAGTAGAGGATTAATTTGAAGAGGAAATAATAGAACTTAAAGTGATTTAATTTAATAAAAAAGATAGGGAATTTGAGTAGAAAATTTATTGATTGATTTGATTAAATGGATTGATTTGATTAAATTAATGAAGATTGATAGGATATTTTTGTGTAAAGTTTAAAATGTTTCTAGTGTATATTTTAAAATGTTTAGTTAAGAACATAAAAATGAATTATTTATTAAAAATAATTATTAATATCAAAATATTATTTATTAATTGACAATAATAATTTTAAAAAAGGAACAACTACATAAATAACTAGAGACAAAGCAACCCAAATCTCTCATTTTCTCGTCATACAGCACATAATTTTCTGATCCAAACTCTCTCCAAAAATTTTCTTTATATGTACAATCAAATCTTTTCTGGTGAATAGTAACTTTGTTATACCAAACGCACACTTAAGCCATAGCAGTTGCACTCTTGACCTCATTCCTGAGCATGACAGTGATTGGACTCTAGTGACAAAAAATGAACTCAAAAATTTCATTCATCTTATGTATTTATTATTGGTAAAACTCTTAAAAAAATATTAATGAAAAAAGCTTGATGTTGATAATTTAACAGCAAAGATGTAATATATAGTAACCTATAATATAAAAGCTTCAAGCATTGTGTATATTTCTTCAACTTACATTAAACAACGATAAGTTTTGTTCAAGAGAGGTTTATACAAAACTAATATATATATATATATTAAATTTTTAACACTTCTAGAATTTATTATATATGTGCTCTAACTTTATTTATGAATTTTGAAGTATTATCTATTATATTTTTTGGTCAGCATTATACTGTAATATGATAATAGCCGTTATCACATAAACTAAAATAAATAAGGTAAACTAACTTGAAATAATTATATTTATATATGTACAACAACAAAAATTACAGAAAATTAAAAGCATTTGATTAATGATGTTGACTCATAAATAATTATATTTCATTTCTTATATTTTTACTATCGAATAATTACATTCATTATATATTGTTCTTATATATACTCTATCTTGTGTCTAATACATACTGTTATTAGATAACTATATCACGTCACATTAAATTTCTGATACTTATTCTGGTCTGAAACTATATTACATTTTTTTCTTTATACTTATCTGATATGGCTGTTAAAAAAATTATATATATATATATGATTTGACATCTTTTCAAATATATATATGGAATAAGTATCGAAGAGTTTAACGCCTAACTTTTAATTTAAAGTATAATGAGACTTATTGTATTTTATAAGTACGTAGAAATCTTCATTAGCTTTTTCATTATTTAGTATATCGCTTACTTAAGTTTCCAACCAACTTAAACAAAAAGTAGTATCGTTTAAGTGACAATTACGAAAATTTAATAATAGTATTAATTAATGATCATTCACCATTTGAAGGCCGGTCGAACAACTTTAATAATCAACTAAAAGTTATAAAAAAGCAACAAAACAACAACATATATATCAACTAAAATGATTATGCACAACCCAATTTTCAAAACAGAATTAATATAGACTCAAATTTGACAACTCCAAACTCCTACATCAATTCATACAATGATATTTAAATCCATTGTAATTCCATCCAATTCCAATTTAAAAGGAATATCAACATCAATCCAAACTAACATTACATTATTAAGACATCTATTTCAAAAGTTAAAAGAACAAATGTACTATAGTGAACTTCTCATACTTAATAGTTTACTTTTCAATGAGCAATAACTCCAACTAAGAGGAATAGCCAGAAACTCCTAAAAGCTCTAACAACTTTAAGCTACACCACCTAATTATATAACACAATCATTAACAACTAAACCAATTATTTATTAATTAAGCTTGTGAAACCCTATAATATTGATGGTTAGAGTCAGAGATAAAAAATAAAGTAAGAAATGATTAGAGTAAAGAAAATAATTACTTCAGTTCCAATTCTAATTAAATAGAATTTGTATAAGAATACTTTCAGAAAGATAAAGATATTATAAAAAATTATATAGAAAATGAATTTAAAAAAAGTAATTTTAAAAATATAATTAAATCATTAAAATTTTAATTTATATAAAGTTTACTTAAAAATTTTATTTTTTTAGAAGCATTCTTACTAAATCAGAAAAATATGCTCTTACAATATTCGAATTACTTATCTATTTTAGTTTTAAATGATATTGATCTTATTATATTTAAAGAAAATAATAACAAAAACGGTTTTGTAGTCTTTATCAATAGCAATTGTAATTTTCAACAACAATCCACCAGTTATAACATTCACCTTAGTAATGACAAAGGAAATTGGATGTCCTTATATTTTGATTAGTTTTCAGTAATGGAAATTATTGAAGTCAGATTGGTGAATGGTTTTATGAGAATAGTACTTGTCACAATAATCTCTTTAAAGACGTATCAAAATAGCGTCACAAATTCAATACTAATTTGAGATACAACGAAGACTTCAACAAGCATCACAATTCTTAATGAACATTTATTTTATCATCACAAAAGTATAACGGTTTTTTTATTCTTGTATAAAGTGGACGAAAACATAGGAAGCACCACAAAAGATGAATATTGCAACCTAACATAGAAACCATCACAGGTTTCACGGTGAATAATAATTGTATTATTCAATTAGCTGAATTGGTTAGTGCAGATTTCCTTATCCGAAACAAATTCATGCAAACTTAATAAAGTTTTTTAACCACAAATAAAAAAAAAAAAAAAAAAAAAAAAAATTTTTAAACAAAAAAAAAAAAAAAAAAAAAAAAAAAAAAACTCTTTCTCTAATTACTAATACAACAAGAGCGATCTCGTTTCCAATTTCGATGAAAAATGCTTCGAAAATTTATAGTTTAGTAGTTAAAACCTCAATATATTTAAGACTATAACCTAAAAAACTTTAATAATTTTTGTTGACTAACTTAGATATATATATATATATATATATATATCTATATATATATAATGTGATTTCGCATTTTAAACTAAACCATTGATTTGCAAATATTTTCTAATAATACGTGAGAGCAATTTCTAATAAGGTGTGCGATAACCTAATAAGAACCACAAGAGACCTAACATGGCAACTTTAAGAGTAAACCATCACAAGTTTCATGATGGATATGTTTTTGTCATGTACACTTAAATTAAAAGCTTTCTTGCTATACAAACTTTGGAAATGTGTGTATAATTTTTTTTATAAGTACGTATATATAATTAACTTAAAAATTATATTAATTTATGTATAAATTAATTTTAATTTACATTTTTTTTTATATCTTTTCCCTTTAAATACTTCCAAGAAAATTTATTCAAAGCAAATTTCCTTTTTGCATCACACCACAAATTCATACACTCTGAATCAGGTTAACAATCAAAGAAAGGAATAGCTGGTAGCTAGTGCAATCTTTAGAAGATTAAAATCCAAATGTAACACATCTTATGAATTATCTCTGCCAATATTAATTATACTGAAAATATAATAAGCAAAGGTCTCATTGTTTAATACAACGTACAACACCACTATGGCAAACTACTCACACTGCACGACCAATTAAGGTTCATGGTATGCTTGACACTGAAACTAGTAGCTAGAGAGTGCTGACTGCTACCCAGTTTGGTTACAGTCTCTTTGTTAATCAGAAGCTCATACCTTGCATTTAAATAATAATAATAATAATAATAATTAAAATATAAAATAATAATAATAATATATATAGGATGGTAACATGTCATGTCATGGCCCTAGACGGTAGTGACCATCAGCCATGTAATGACCATCCATGTAGAGAGTTGCACTTTGGGGATGCAGACCATCCATCACCATAAACTGCATGTCTTCAGATGGCTTCCAGTGCCTCTTCCTTTGGTTTATGAACCAGTTATTTATTTGCTTTTGGTCCAAACCAGTTGATTCAGCCAATGCCACCTTCTCTGATTCCTGCATAATTTCCACCAAGAAAACAACATAATTTTAGAAATCAATAATAAAAAATACATACTTTTTTATCAGCAAGAAAAAGTATACAAATGAATGAACTTAAGAATAATATGCTTATTTTTTTAGAAAATTTTAATCCTCTTTTCAAAATTACAGTACAACTTTATGTACCCTTCTAACGTAAATTCATATATAGAACTGCTCTTAACAGTCAAACATATATTGATGGTACCAAATAAAAGAAGAATCATATTATACATGACACATTCTCTGATACGCTTCTTTCGGTACATTATCTATTATTACTTGTTAAAATTTATTCATATTCATATATATATATATATATATATTTAACATAATTTAAATTGCTTCCTTTCACAACGAGATCAAGGAAGACCTGTATATTTATTCACAAAGCTCCAAGAGTTGAGAAAGATAGCAAAAATGACCATCGATTATACATGTAAGTAAAATAATTTGGGCGATAAGAACAAATTAAAATACATAAGTGAATTATCTTTAACTTGTTAAAACTTGTTAGATCTAATGTTGTTATCAGGTTCTTCATAATTTTACCTTTAAGATAATCTTTGGCTTTTTGTTTATTCTGGTGCAATTTTTTTTAATTCAATAAATCATATCAAGTTGACACGATTTCATTATACCATTATAGCATATTTTAGGTATTAATTAAAATCGTGCTGATTTAGTCACGATTTCATCTGAAATCGTACTGACATGGTATGATTTCAGTTCAATTTTATCATACTGAAACCACTGAAATTGTGTTGATGTGATACGATTTTAATTAATTTTTTAAAATTATACTATGGTGACACGATTTTATTAATTTTTTTTGTAATAAAATGGTGCCAACTTAGCACGATTTACTCATAATGAGAATAAATTCTTTCTTTACCCTGAAAATTTCAAAAAAAAGAATTACACCAGAATAAAAAAAAATCATAATCTTTTGTTGACTTTAAGATATTAACTAAAAATAAAACTAAATTATAATACATAATATTTTTAAGAAAATCCAATGGTTTTGAGTAGAAAAAAGATTTTGTTTTGATACTTAAAGTTTTAACTAGGAGTACATGCCAATCTTATTTCACATCCCAATTAACTTGTGAAAGAGCTAATGAAGCCAATGAAAATCTTGTTATCTTTGATACTTCTGTGAGAATTCACATTAGATATAATAATCTAACTATGCAAAACTAACAGAAGAAAGTGATCTCCTTTAGGTCCGCAATCATATGATGAATTGATTGCTTCTTTTTGTTAATACTACCCACCCATACAGCTCAGAAAAGCCAGCTTTTACAACCCTAACCCGTTTGATATATTAAATTACCAGTATATAACACAGCAAAAAGTATATGAAATTCTTGTTATACTCTAGCAGAGTCAAAGGAATAGAATCTCAGTTACCATCAAGTTAATGGAACAATTTTTTTAAAGTTTAAGAAATATATATTTCAAGGACCACGTTGGTTATTGTTCAGAACAAACTAGTAGTTTCTACATTACTCAGACATTGATCAGATTTACATTATTATATTCACGATGTTGTTTACAAGACCTGCTACTACTCATGCTCCTATTTCCCCATCTTATGACCAACACAACAAATTAGCATAACCAGGAAGTTAAATCCTTGTAATCACTACAGACTGTAACCCAGTTCATAATCTTGGAACATTCCTTGTGTTAAAAGAGCTGGAGTAGCAGACGAATCCCATGAATTTGAAGATGCTGATCTGGTATCAGAATCATTGGACCACCAAATCAGGCTGTCCTTTGAGCCATTCATCTCTCTGAAACAATCAAATTCAGCCATCTGATGATCTTCCTGAGGCACATAACCCATTGTTCTGTTGTTGAGAATGTCATCTAGTTCAGTTTGCAGTGCACCAAGTTGCTGAAATCCCACATTATTAGTGTGTTCAACAGTCTCAGCTCTTGGTGCAACATTTGAGTGCATTGGATTATTATTGCTCTCAGAAGCAACAAAGGGAACTCCACTGTTACTTAAAGGAATATTCTCCAACAGTTGAACCTGTCGGCTATGGATCTTTGCGCCGTCATGTTGAGGCTTGTAGGTGAACTCATCTTTTTGTCCTTGTTCGACATGGGGGGAAGGCAAAGCATCTTGCACCACAGGGGTAGAGCCGTCACTCAAAGATTGCAGGGTCTGCATCATCTTTTCTTGGAAAGGATGCAACTTAGGCCACAGCGCAGGGTTATTGTAGAAAGAGAAAGGGTTTTGAAGGCTTTGAAGTTGCATGTGCAGTTGGAGTCTTTCAAGAGCTGAGCTGCTTAGGGCATTTGAATAAGAGTTCTCCTCTATTCCATTATTTGTGTCTTTTGCGTTGAAGTTAGATTGTTTGCGCCTCCCAAGCAATTTCTTCTTCAATCTAGTGTTCCAATAGTTCTTGATGTCGTTATCTGTCCTTCCAGGTAACTGAGCAGCAATTATGGACCACCTATAAGATTATGTTGGAACATGTTTGGTTAATTTCTAGGAATAACAACATAAATAACATGTGAAGCTAACTAGACATATTCTAGTGACAAGGAAAAAGGACAAACAGTTATGTTGAAAAACAACAGCACAGGCTCGCATATAGAGATTGGGGTTTTGAGAGAGAGAATGACCTGCTACCAATGCTAATGTAAAGGTTGCAGATGATGTTGTCTTCTTCTTCAGTAAATCCACCATGTTTGATATTAGGTCTCAAGTAATTTAACCACCTAAGTCTGCAACTCTTTCCACATCTCTTGAGCCCTGCGAATTATTTGTATCCATCAATAAGGTTGGCATTAACCGATGATATGATTTTTATAACCAAACTTCACCTTTCCAGACCCAAACTAAATAGGAAATAAATAAATAAATATGACAAAATATATAAGAAAGGAGAGTACCAATTTTCTGAGGAAGAGCAATCCAATTGCCACCAGTTCCATTCTTTTCAATGTAGGCCTTAAGTGCAGCATCCTCTTCAGGAGACCATGGTCCTTTCTTCACGTTGGCCTTGTCACAGCATGGAGCTCTACCCATGTTGCTGTGTTGTTATCTCTCTCCAATTAGGTTTCTCTTTCTGTTTTTTGTTGAAGCAAATATCAACTTTGCTAGCTAGGATTGTTGGGAAACTACGGCGAAGGAAGGGTGTGATTTATAGGTAGCGAAGTATGGCTGATGTGATTCCTAAAAGGACAAAAAGTCTTACACACCTCACCCCCTCCATTCCCTCACCAGCTATTTTCAACTCCATTTTTTTCTTCTAGGGTTTTTTCATCTCTCTCTCTCTCTCTCTTTCTCTGTCTTCCTTTTTGGATTAGTTCGGTCACCGCGTTTAATTATGCATGCAACTGGACAAACGTAACATAAATTTCCTCTTCCTTTTCATAAAAAATTGCACTGCTTTTTCATAGGTCTATTAGTTTAATACTTGAACCCAATGCTACAAGTATGTGATCAATAGAAGCCTCCATCCTCTTAGTTTGTCGGCATTATTCTTCAAAATGTTCCATGTCAAGCCTTCCCAACACATCTTTTTGTGTTGAGGGGAAATGTACTGCTACCTTCCTATTGGTAAATTATTATTTCTTAAGATAACATTACCCTAATGTAATTAATTAACTCAGGAATTCTCGTGGAAAGGAGACACATATTCCTTTGATTCAGTCAATAACGTGATCATGCAAAAAACAAATACATATTTGCAAAGAAAATATATATATGAGCTTACCGTCTGATTTATTATTTTAGCATGTAGTACATATGCAGATGAAGAATGACAATGATGCACTATCCCAATCAAAAAGGTCAAAAAATAAAACATAACTTTTTTTTTTCATTTTTGGAAAATGTTGCATTGCTCATGCAAACAGGTGATGAGGACGTTTTGCTCTTTCCTGTGTTCTCATCGGTGTAGGAAATTTTTCCTTCGTAAGTCAGCCATGAATTTCAGATATTCCATGATGGTTGCGTTTAAATTAAGATTGAAAAGATATTGTTAGAAATTGGGTCATCGATCACGGGTTCGTACGGACTTGAAACGAAAGCTGATTCTTAAGGTCTCAACCTAAACACTATACAGTTTAAAGCGATTGAAGTGTTTGTCAAACCAATATATAGATGTTGACGAGGTGCTGATGGAAGTTAGAAAACAATAGTCAATGCCTTGAAAATGTAACCTTCGTTTACTTTCAGCACAAAATCTTAACCAACTGATTCTTATTTCAAACCACACACCAATAGAAACTGGTATGCAAGTAATTTCTAACTCAAAAGTTCATGTTATTTCACTCTCAAGTGCTTCTCTTGTCCCTCGGTGTCAAAAACACAGTTATTTACCTAGAATTCTTGACACCATACATGGATTAGAGTCTTAAGATTATTCTTTAAAATTCACTTGGCAAGGTTCTATATCATAACCCTACATCGATCGGATGTACCTTCATTTAGGGGTATAGATTACTAAATATATTCTTTTTCTTACGAGCTCCGCTTTTAATTTTCTAATTTTCAAGAACAAGTAGTGTTTAAGATATTAAGATTCTTTAAGAGTAATTTTATAAAGGCTATTTTCTATTTTCGTTCTTCATTTTTTTTTTTAATCTACAGATGCCTTATGTATTAGATTAATTGAAAATAAAAGTGAAAAAGCAACAAAAATTTAAATAATTTGAACATGTGTTAATATGTTATCTAGCAATAGAGATTTATTTATAATTTAAATTATATATTATTTGTTAAAAAACAGTAATAAAATATTTTTTTTTATTTCCAAGCAATTTTATAAACTCAATCTACTGTATACAAAGCTTTCAATTCAAAAATTGAATCGGTTAAACTATTCTATAAAGAGATCTTAACAGTGTTTAGGATGAAAATACATTTTATATGGGAGATTCATTAAAAGCATCTATGAGAGTTGTGATTTTTATAATTTTTAATTAACATAAAATTTTATAGCTGATATTTTTATTTCTTATAAAAAGTAGATTCTTTTTAGTTTATCCAAGTTAGAAGATCAAGACACAATATTATAGCTCTAAAAATAGCTCATTATTATAATTCAAAACTCTTTTACCAGCCCTTGGAGATCGGGTTTGATAGTGCAATAATGTAGCTATGAGATTATAAAATAAGAAAATGAAAAAGTCAAACATTTGTTAAATTAATTGCTATATTTTTTAGTGTCCTTTCTTTAATTTTTGGCTACAGGAAAGGAATTAGTTGGGTTAATATCAAACAAAATCCCATTTCATTTTATTTGGCATTTTTTAATTTTTCTTCTTTGTTCCTGTTTGACAAGTTGGGTAGGACACGTTAAAAGACAATAGGAAACTGTATGAAAACAAGAAAAGATGTAAAACCAAACAGAAAGGTCATTGCAATTCAATATTTTTGAGAAGAAAGCACCACTCATTGACCTTGGTTTTCTAATTTAATACTTCATCCAGTGATATTTTAATGAATAAGAAGGAAAATGAAGGTGCAGAACCGCACTCACCTAGAAATATAACAAGGGGAAACCATCAAATTCAAAAAGCACTTAGCTCCCCAAATTTATAAATATTGATATCTTTATCATCAAATAGTCTCGGATCTTTGGGACGAAGAAAACATGCTTCTGCTTGTCTTTCTCCACAACTAAGAATCTTTAAATTGACGCTCTATTTCTTTTTCAACAAAAAGGTGAAGCCAAATGGGGGGAAGAACAGTACATTTCATCATCCAGAAGACCAATCTATTGTAACAACTGGTGAATACAGTTTTCGTATGAGGATAAACATGGAGGACCAATCCAAAAACATCTTGGTAATTATTGGTTTTCTCTCTTAATTTATTAAAGATACTTTAATTAAGGATCAATACTTGAATTATACCCTAAAACTTTAGCTTTGATTGCTAATTAATTACTTGGTTTCAATTATAAATTTATAAACGAAAAGAAATATGAGAATTTAAATATTAATATATATATATATATATATATATATATATATATATATATATATATATATATGTGTGTGTGTGTGTGTGTGTGTTTTTTTGTAATAAGTAATCAAATTTTGTTGAAGTTTCTTTTGTACATTGAAAAAATAGTCTGAACATTTTAGGGAAAAAAATTATTTGGGTACACAAAAATATGGTTAAAAAAGTCAAGTGAACTAGATAAAATGACCAAAAGAGAAAACTATTGTATTAAAAAAATATTATTAATATATTCTCATCATAATTGCCAATACATTCTAATTTGATTTTTGAATTAAAAAGAATTGGTTCCTTAAAAATACCCATTAGTAAGATCCTAATAACAAAATCTATTTCATAGAATTTTGGCAATGAATTCATAGTTCAAATGAAGTATGATATATATTGTTGTTGGCTCCCATTGTTTCACCTTTTATCCTTTTTAACCACTTTTAAATTCATAAGATCTCTCTCTAGCTCATTTTAGGAAGGTTCCTTAAGAAGAAGTGTAGGCAATTGAAGGTAGAACACCACACTAACCAAACAACCATATTGATTGGTGGTGATTAGAAGAAATAGCAGCTAAGATATATCCTTCAAGAGATTTTGAAGAACGCTTTCACGCATCAACGCCCACCCCACCACAAAAACATGATTTATTCCAAATATTTCAATTGTTTGGTTTTTGCTTTTGGTACATGATTAGCTTTTTTACGTTGATCCGAGGAAATATAACTTTGCTATCATGACACCTGTGATTCACTTTCTTTATTTTAGTGTTTAATTAGTAGAGTTAAGATAAGCGTGAGATCGAAAAAAGTCGTTTTAGTATAAAAATAAGCATTGATTGGCACAAAGATCACAGTCTTGTATATGTCGTCACCAGGGTTGACAAAGATGCTGTTAGTAGACTTGGACGCTAAACATTTATTTATACCAACACAATGCAGTATCAATTCCTCTCTAAAATCACACTAATCACTAATTGCAGACCTACGTATACGTGTTATAGTCGTACTAATAAATAACTATAAATCATTAAATAACATTCAAACTGTTATTATCCCCGTTTCATGCACTTTTTCTAAAATATTACTAACACAACACACGTTAATACAATCGTTACGTTACCCACTTCAACTTTCTCTCTAATTAATCCATCCCTTTCTCGAGTCACACCCCAGAAATACCAAAATGCTATACCAGTTAGGTTCATTGTTTTAGTAATGCTTGTAAACTCATATGCTTGGATCGTATAATCTAGGTTTTCTTGACTCTTGGAAATAGTGTTTATAGTCTCATATAATCGAAATAGTGTTTATGTATGTTATTAGAAGGACAAGCTAATCCTCTTAAGAAACCAACTTTTAAATTTTGTGTTGATTAAAAAACAAAAGGGCATCGACTAATGGTGCACAAAATAAAATCAGTTTACTATAATTTACTGAGTAGGTAATATTGGACAGGTTAAAACTACTGTAGATCTACGACTCAACAGCAATCTGAATTATTCACCGGAGTGTGATATTTTCCTAGCCATTTATTTATATAGATGTTGGAACTAATTAAAAAGATGGTGATTTAACTAAAATTGTTTTATTGTAAAATGAAATTGTTACGTAATGCTTTTGGTGGTGATTCATGGTGTAGGATATGGACAAGTGTAAGAAGTGAGGGTAGTTTGACTTTTATGGAGAAGTCTAACCCGTGTGTTAGGTAGTGAATAGAAGAAGAAATAAAGGGCCATGGGAGTAGATGTTGATGCTGTCACACAAATTGACTTTCTGGATTTTCTTGGCATTCAGAGTTGGTGTTGCAGCATTTTGCTTAAAACTTCATTATATAATCATTGGAAACCCATTATATATCATCCTCAAATTGAAAACAATGATTTTACTTTAGCTTGATGTGGTACAGGTACAGGGAATTAATGGAGTCAACGATGTTAAATTTCTGATTTTGTCATTTAATGTCAACAAGCTTTGGTGAGTGATTAATTTGTCTTGCCAGAAGAAAAAAAATGGAAAAACTCTCTAAATGACGTTTTTTCATATTGGTTCTGCACTTGTTAGTTATCAACATAAACATGTCCTCAACCACTTCTATGTTATTCTTGAATATCCCCAAATTCCTCAAAAATATTATGGTAACAACACGAGTAAGTCAACCTAAAAAATATCATCATACACTTAAATTGAAAATTTTATTATTTTCATTGAAGAGTTTAGTTTCTTTCTATCTAATTTAATTAATTTTTTAATTCCACTGATATTTTCCATTAACTTTTTTCGGTCTTCTAATATTTGCTAATTCATGAGAATACTTAATGTGAAAATGAGGTTGTGATAGAAATTTTTAACTGCTTTTAATTCAGCAACTTACAAATTCAGAGTTCAGATCAATGACTATTTACTTAACTTATTTTTAGAGCATTTCATCGTTATTTTGCCTCTTGTTGACTTATGCTCGATAAGATGTTCACCTAATTTGATTTGTTAACTTTTATGTCTCATTCTGTTTATCAAATTATTAAACTAATTTAAAATAAATAAATTAAGCAACGAAATAAAATAAGTTAAATTAAATTAAATTAAACAATATTTTATTTAAGAAATTATTAAATTTATAACATTAAACAGAAATTAAAAAACTAATTAGTAATACATCGCTAATTATTTTCAATCAAACAATTGATTAATACGTTGAATAAGATCAAATGACCGGATTTGTGTGAAACGAAGTCTTAAAATATCGGTGACCTTGTCCATAGTAAGTTTTTCAATTGAATCACAACAGAAATATGCTGTGCCTTTTAATTGACTATGAGATATCAACCTTACTGCACAATGAAACTCGGTTTTACATTTTAACAGAAATATGCAACAAAAATTAGTCTCATCAAAGAATATTTATATAAAAAAATTAGAGCGAAATAAAAGGGTATAATAGCAAAGAGTGAGGCCCAATACATGGTCTTCCAAGACATTAGTACACAGTCTGCAAAAAATTATAGTTGACATTATTCATATAAAAAAGTTAACTTTATTTATGTCATATGCACATTCATGTCATTAAGAATATAGGATGTCAATATAATTAAGCAATTCAAACAAAAATATGGACGACAAATTGAATTTGTTCCATCAAAATGGGAAGCACAATTCGTCATTATCCTCTCCCTGTGAAAGCACAGGAGACATGTTGGTGGTTGATTTATATACACATCCCTCCAGAAGGCATGGTTCCTTAGTGATAGTAAAGCTACAACCATTGCTACCATCACCCTCATCACCTGTAAAAACTGCAAAAACCAAGTAGAGTACTGATAAAATTACACGTTAAGTGAAGAAAATATTTTTATGTCCAGTATCTACATATTAATAAGATAACTCACATTGTGACATATTGAAGTTCCACCATATGTAGCTTTTTTTCAGAACACCATGCTGCTTCTGGGAGAGAAATCGTGTTATAGTGCAAAGTTACTGCACCAAGGAAAATATCATTAAAGGTAACATTACAAAAGACTTTTTAGACTAAACCAAGGCATGATATCACGATACAAGCTAGAAAGCTTGAATACTCCTTTCAATTATTTTTCCCCTTTATAAAGCTAAGCTTGATGATGCCTTGAACTGGAAGAACCATGCTTCACCTTATTTCCCTTTAACCAATTCTAGGCTACATACAACTTGAGAAGTTCAATTAACTGACTCAAGATTAACTGACTATTTCACATTCATTGAAGCAGCCATACTCCTCAGCTTCTTGGAAATTTCTGAAAATGATGGTCTTTCTACAGGATCAGAAGCCCAACAACTTTCCATTAGGGACTTCCACTCAGGATCACACCATGTTGGGATTTGAGGACGTAAACTGTTGTTCACAATACCTCCTGCAAAACAAAGTACAACAATGGTGAACGTTGATATATGGCCTATTCTACCAGAATATTCAGAACCCAATTCATGACAGATATGCGCAAGATCAAGACACTCCATCCTTTTGTCTAGAAATAGCCAAGTTTTGATTCATTTTCCAGTCAATCTGTCTGTTACCTAGAACTTTGTAGCAAGGACACTTCAGTACAAGTCATACACAACCTGTTCCCTTCCAGTTCTAAAATATGAAGCTCCTTACCAATATTAGAATGATATTACAGTAGTACATCAGGTATAATTCAAGTAAGCACTAGAGCTAAAAAAATATAGTCACAAACTGACCACAATATCATCAGTGGCACCTGAGCTTCAATTTATACGAATAATATATAACAATGTTTTATTTTCTGTTCTTTTTTCATTAAGGAAGCTGAATTCAATTTCTCCAATCTCAATCTACATGTTAACAAGGATTCAACAACAGCATTGGAAGTCATATACTATGGTTCTCTCATCTGCCAAGCTACAATAGAAAAGCAGGAAAAAGAAAAAACTGTTGCGACAGAAAAGCCACCCAAGTATACAATAAGCAACTAACTCCAGAGAAACTTTTAGAAACCTGACTGCACCTGCTTGTGTAGTGAAATGAGATGTGCTGTTCTGGAATTAAGTCACAACTAACAACCCAAAGATACTCAACTATAAACTCCATGCAGAGACAAACGCAGAAGACAATTCAGAGAAATATTATGCAAAGGGAGGAAGAGAGAAGGGTAACAAGAACTACAAGTTAACAACTAAGTGGGGCTGCCAAAAACAAAATTGCAACAATTCATGTCAGTGTTATCTTGCTTGAAAAATTATAACCAGATTCACTCCTACCAGAGCTGACAAATTTACTTAACAGAAAGTATAAACTCAAATTTAAGGTAGTTGGTGAGTTCCTGAGCAAAATATAATAGAAGAGTGTACCAATACGCTTACAAGAAAATTCTGACATTTGGAACAATTTTGCAACATTAAATAGAAGTGTGATATGTAGGAAGACAAAATGCTCGTATGCATTTTGTTTGTTACTTGGATCTCACCTATTATTGAAGCACAATGCATATCAGCATAGGGTTCATCTCCTGTGAGCAACTCCCACATAACTATTCCGAATGAGTAGACATCAATCTACAGCACCGCACAAGCAAGTATAGACAATGATCATCATAAAAATTGAAAAGAGTATTAGTGTGAGAAGCCAAAACCAGCTATGCCAATACCTTCTCTGACACCATATTGCTTTTCCCACTAAGAAGTTCAGGTGCCATCCACGGCAAAGTCCCCCGTACCCCACCTGACACTAGAGTGTGCTGTTTAACCTTTGATAAACCCAAATCACCAATCTGAAAAAATACACAGGTCACATTTCAGTCTCCCCTTGCAGGTTGCTTTGTGTACACCAGTGTGTGCATTCTTATAAGTACCTTGCAGACAGGGCGTTGAGGATCTCTCATATTGACCAATAGATTTTCACATTTCAAATCAAAATGCACAATGTTTTTTCCATGCAAATACTCCATCCCAAATGCAGCATCCATGGCTATAATGAGTCTCTTACGACGATCAATTGTTCTGTTAAATTGAGCAGAATAAACAGCATAAATAATACATCGTGGGTCCATGAGGGTATTCAAATGGGAGGCTGCACGTTTTGAGTGCCTCAAAACATTAAATATTGATGAAATATAAACCCATGAATGCATCAAATTACCTATCTTTCTTATGCAAGAACTGTTTCAAAGATCCATTAATCATGAATTCTGTGACTGTTGCTAAAGAACTGTCAGGGCCATCACGAACAATGCCATAAAAGGAGACAACATTTGGATGATGCAATGAACTCAACATCAATGCCTCCTTCCAGAAATCTGAAATCTGGGGCAAGAACCATAATGAAATCACTATATATAGTTGGGTATCTAATAAACATTTCAATATGTGAAATGAGTGAATTTCTATGTAGAACAATAGAGTGACCCTTGACATGAATCCCAAAAACAATTCTATATTCTATATTATGCACATACATTCAAATATTTCTTGTAAAGCAAATTTCAGCCTTTTAACTCAACAAAATAACTGCCTTTTTATTTAAGTGAAGTTGTTGGGCAAGAGATTGAAAATTTGTGACAGAAATTAGAAAGTTCTTATTCTACAAGATTTAAATCTATAGTAACTTAAACAAAAGGAAAAACCATCAAACAGTAATAATACCAATCTTGCTCTTTCAGATGGCCTTCCAGCAAAACAACTGGCTTTTATTCTCTTAATGGCAACGTCAGAACCTTTCCATTTCCCATGATAAACAGCTCCATAGGTTCCAGAACCAAGCTCACGGATCTCCTCTAAATCATCATTTTTAATAGTCTGCAAAATTATCAGCCTACTATCAAACCCTAGGATGTGGGAAAAGGAAAGCCAGAAAAAACCTCAACATGAAACAATGAGAGCATAACGAGTTTGAATAAAAAGGAAAGAAAACCTGCAATCCTCTGGCAATTGCTTCTTCCTCAGCCTTCGTAGGCTCAATTTTAGAAGTGTCTACATGGTCATTTTCAGATTCCAATTCTAAATCACCATTAGCATTCTACAAGACAAATAAATACACACCATAAAATGAAGCAACACAACCAAACCTCAAAATAGAAGAGAACAAATTTACTTTTAAATTTTGAAAGAAGAAATTAAAATCACTCCATTATTACCGCTGGCTCTACTTCATTTATTGCTTTTTCTTTGGCGTCCAAGTTTTGATTGTGAGAATTGGCTGGGTCATCATCAGCTGCAGCTTTCACCTCTTCAGCAACTTCTAAAGCAGCCTTTTTCACGGAAGCAATCAACTCAGGCAAGAAGCTGAATTGATTAACTGAATGCTTAGAATCTTCTGGAGCAGAATGGTCCTTATCAGCCAGTTTCTCAACATGCCTGCAGTCTCCTTCAGGTTTTGACTTTGAATTATTAGAACCAATAGAAGCAGCAGCTTGACATGCATTCTCAGCAACTTTATTTTGCTCTGAATAAGATACAGTCTGCATACCAGGGCTTTCAACCTTGTCCTCAATTTTTACCACTATTCCCTCTCCAAGCAAACAATTTGATTCAAAACTCTTTGCTTCAGCCAAATGGGTATCATTTCTTAAAGCCTCCTGATTATGAACCATATTAAAGGATGATTTTGGAAGCTGCAAAGGTTCCAAGCAGGTACCAGTAATCATGTCCTGTGGAGAGTGAATGGTATCTACAGTAATTGGGTGCTGATTTTCTGGACCAAGGGGTGTTGGATTCAACTTCAGAGCATGTGCATGCGAATATTCTGGGATGGATGTACCATCACGTCCTGTCAATTTCTGTGAGGAATCAACCCATTGATTTTGACTATCTGGTCCAGTGTAAAACCCTGGACTGCCTTCTCCCCTGACTAGTGCCGCATTTATCATACCATTCACCTGCGGAGGTGAGGTAGTTGCCTCATAAGATGGTCCCATATGAACAGGAATTGGAGTATTTCTCCAGAAACCAGGTGGATGTCCACGGGGCACAGCATAATTACTATCTACTCCATAAGGAGAAGGTGGATTTCCATACCGCACATTGCATTCTTCTAGTGGAGGAATTTGTACTTGTGGTAATGCAGTCATGGTTTGGTCAGGGAAAAGTTCAGGCCCCAATTCAGGTCCAACCGGCTGATGAAGATAATTGGATGACAGGGTATGTCCATCAGTCACACTACCATGCCCAAGAGAGAAATTTACCACTGGAACATCACTCACTCTTCCAGATACAGATACATGTCCTCTTGATTCCTCAACCCGAGCAGTTGCTGGATGCTGCAAACCCCACCCTCTCTCATGATTCTGAGTATCATTATAAACAGGCCTATGATCATTATTAGGTTCTTTGGGATACATTGTGGGCTGTAACTTTGCATCAACATTAATGGGGAAAGTATCCCTATTTGGCAGGGGGCATTCTCCACATGGATTACCAACCGGTGGAAGTCCATTACTTACGTTAGAATGCTCCAGATGTGGTTGACCTCTATGAAACCCCATGCGACACTGCTCACATATGCTGTTCCCATCAACAACATGGGAACCATGAAGAATATTGCCTGGAAAACCTGATTTTTCACAATGTGCTGCTCCAGTCGGCACCCACATAACATTATCAGCATACTGCGGTTGATTATCATACATAGGATGGTGATTTACATGATGTCGAGCATACTCTTCCGGCCCTCTATCAATGCACTTATCTGGTAACTCTGGAAATGGAATTCGGTACCTACTAGACGGCGAAGATGGAAATTCAACCAATGATCTGGAGTCGTGGAGACCATGGTGCCTAGGAGAGTAATAAGCAGGATTCCAAGGAGAATCCATTTCGGTGAACCTTGGGCCCATGGTTTGCTGGTGCTGGATCGAGAGATGATGCATGTTATAAGGTGACATAGATAGGTCCCCACTTCTGTGACTGTGACTCCCACTTTCCACACTCATTGGATTGAAAAACTGATCAGCAGCCACATGGATATCCTCAACAGGGCTAACCATAGGAAACTCTCCTTGCTGCAACCTCCTAAAGTCAGCAACATCATTTAAACTATTCAATGCATCAACATACCTCCTCTCAGAATCATCCCCATCAATGAAATGTGAGGAACCATCCTGCTCGGATTGTGAAAACAAAAATATCCTGAGCCTAGTGAATCCATCCCCTGAGCCCAACTTGTCATACTCCTCCATCATGTTAACCACATCATCATCATTGACAACAGAAACAAGAGCATCAAGATCCTCGTCGGGCTGCTGGTACTTCAACACAGCAGCTCCATCATACAACTCTCTCATCTTCCCCATCAACTCCTCATAGCTAATATCTCGATAAACACTTACAATTCGTGTCTCGCCACCCACATACCGCAGCTTCCCATCTTGGGGACGGGGCATTATGCTTCCCAGAAAGCTGCACAAGAACTTAACACGCCGGCTATCATCGCCGGAACCTGAACCGGCAGCTGGCGATCGAATTGGACTATCCATGGCGGAGAATTCTTGCCTGTGATCAATTTCACTCTCACACTCGTTCAAGCATTGAAACCCTTTATTACACATGAGCACCACTCACATCATCACAACTCACGACACATCTTACAACTCCAAACTTGCACAACCTCAAACAGGGTAGCCCCACCCAATAGGTGAGTCAATGATTTGGAATTAAGTTGATGATTAGGATAAATAAATAAATAAATGATAAATAATAAAAAGCAGAAGGGCGATCAAATTTCTAGAACCAGAGCCTCGAGGCGATGGCAGAAATAGAATTAAAAGAATCTGAGCGAAAACAAAAATCCAAGGCCGCGACTTGTGCAGATCCGAATTCAGAGAGAACCATCAGCGATACCTGAGAGGGCGAATAAGGCAATAAAGAGATAGAAAAATTGGAAATTTGGGAGTGAAAGCGTGACCCAGTGGAAAATAATTGATGGGTTTGAACAGAGGTGATGGCTCTCTCAGAGACACTATATTTTGCGGTTTTTGGCGTTTGGCGATTGCGAAAGAGGGAGTGAGATTAGGGGTGGAATTGAGAAGATAAGGAGAGAGATTGGGAAGAAAGGAAGGTGGAATTGAAAGGGGGCAAGAAGGAGAAGGAGAAGGAGAAGGTGGTGAGGAGAAGGAACGCCATGGGCACATGGGAGGAAGAGAGTGGGGGCAGAGGTTGAAGGTTGCAATTGCAAGATGCGATGGGTGATTGCCATGTAGAGTCCCACGTGGCACTCTCTCTTAACGGTATTTATTGGCATATTATTTATCTCCCACGCATATGCCCTTTCCTTCTACGCTCTCTTCTGCATGTGACCACCACACACACCTTCAAATTTTTTTCCTATTTTTTCATTTATTTTATTTTATTCTCCTTCGTCGATTCACTCAATTTGCTTAGACCACCCACAAATTTTATTAAGTATAAGTTTTCATTATTCTTTTTATGATATTTTTCTCTAATTAATGAATTTAAAAGTGGTGGAGAGAAAAATTATTTGAATTTGAGAGAAAAAACATTTTAATGAATGGATTAGTTTTTATTTACATACATGTAAACAGTTTTCACTTTTTATTTAAAAATCTAGAAAATCCTAACTTCATTATATTATCTTTAAATTAGAATACGGATTCGATTATATATATATAGGAGAGAAAAATTATTTGAATTTGAGAGAAAAAAACATTTTAATGAATGGATTATTTTTTATTTATACACTTGTGAATAGTTTTCAGTTTTTTATAAAAATCTAGAAAATCCTAACTTCGTTATATTATCTTTAAATTAGAATACTGGTTCAATTATATATATATATATATATATATATATATATATATATATATATATATATAATACATGAATCACTTTGTTGTAGATTGATTCAATTTAAAAAAATATGATTTCGAAAAACCAAATAAAGATTAGATTTCATTGATCTTGTTTGAGTTAAACCTAATTATCTAAAAAAGTAATGAAAGTAATATGTCTACACATCGTGAATAGGACAAATAGGAAAGTGCCTACGGTTCAAAGTTTATTCTGGTACAGATTATTTTTTTAGGAACTGTTCACTTCCTTAATTTTGTTTGCGTCTTCTCTTTTTGGTGACTAGGAGTGTTCTTGGGTATTAGGTTCTTATTCTTTTGTTTCTCTTCCTACTTATTGTTCTTAGGATGAGGAGATGATGTAATACCTCTTTTAAACTGTATTAATTGATCACGTGATGAATAAAGCTTTTTTGTTATCCCACCTTCATGTTGGATGCTTTTTTACCTTATTCCTGCTTTTGCCCACCAGGATGCACTTCTTTTTGGATTCCCAGCTAGATAGAATCTCTACAGTACACCGCCAAATTAAATGATTTATGTGAAGGAGGGCGATTACAACAACTGAAACACTGGCGCCAAATTAAGGAGTTCCAGATGGAACTGCAAATATGTTACTTCACTTATCCTTTCGGTAACAAAGAGCAAATAAAGATAACAAATCTCATGTTTCAAAATGCAATTTCGTAAGAATAATACACTTTTCCAAAAGTAATTTTTCTAGAAGAGTATTAATTCGTTCTATAATGATCTATAAGAGAAGTTTTTTATGAGAGTGCAACAAAATTTGAAAAAAACTTAATAACAATTTAGCCATCTCATGCTTTTTGGAAGGTTTAGAACGAGATCTTCAGAGGGTAAAAAGAAAAGGCTTAAAATTAGTCTCCCCACGTTTCCATGGTGTATACGTTGCACATTGAAAATTAGGTCTTGACAGAACATTTTCGTTAAAGGAATGTGGCACAATGCAAAAAGCAAATAGGGATGCTATAAAATTTAATTAATCCCGATAGAATTCCATGATATTCAAATGCAAAACCATGTCTAAGTTATGAAGCCATGATGAGGGTTCCAAGAATTCAAAAAAATCTCAAGTCCCAGGATACATTACATAGAAGAGTATCAAACTGACTACATTTGTACAGTATCCTACCAGCTATTAGCGGGTCTGTACATAAAATTTCTATTAGAATTTTAACGTCGATATTGGTGATTATTTTTCGTTGTATTTCTGAATTTTTCAATGTCTAACCTACCACAAAAAAAATAAAAAATAAATAAAAAAATAAAAAAAAAACCATGAAAATATTCGTCTAACTGGTAATATTCTGACCATAATTTCTTTCTCTATCCTAAAAGATTCATTCTTTAGGCATGAATATGAAAACTTCGCAAGGAGCATCACAATTGACGGTTTGAATAAAATATTCTGCAAAGCTATGACAAGGCTTGGGCAATCGTAGAACGATGAGAGAGCTGCTGTTCATAAAGGCCACGGAAGATCTTGTATTTGGCATCATGGTACTTTTTGACCTTTGGATCCTTAGATGGATGAATGACCTGCAAAAATTCATGAAAACTGTTAAAACTACGATACCATCGGTTTTATTTCGTTTACAAAAACATCTATAGACAACAAGGCATGAGAGTAGAAAATCTGGTCATCCACCACAGGCAATTGGAATTTAATATCTGAACTCATCTATTGATCTCTGTACTTACAAATCATAGACATCAGTTTTTTTCTAACTAGAAACTAGGAAGCATAACATCCAAACTATTTAGTACATATTCTGCACGTACAAAATGTAAATTGGGTAATAGTTTCATAAGGAACTAATCTATTGTATGTGCAGAGTCTGCTGTAAACTATTAAATATTTTTTATACCATGCAGATGTATATTATAAATTTGAACTACTATTACGGTATTTATTCTAATTTAACAACAAATTTCAGTTCCTAATACTTCCAACTTTAGCATCAAATTCCACAAATGTTGACGACACCATTCAGAACTATAAGAAAAGTACTACCACTACACGTAATTTAATGAAATTGACCTTGATTTCTAATCTGGAATTAAAAAAACTAATTGTACTTTTTTATTTAGTATTTCAACACCTAAAAAATCCACACCTGGCCAGGTGCATTCAGGGCTTTCATGGCCTCGCTAAGATTATGATATTTCCTTGTAGCAACAGCACCCAGAATAGCTGCACCTAAGAGCACAGATTCACTTTCCCTTGGAAGAATTATGGGGCAACCTGGGAAAATTATAAACAAGATCCATTAAAAACTAACATAGCAATGTCTATAAGAAGGATTCATTATTATTAAGAAAACTAAAATCAAATAAAGCTTCAACTATCATCCATGTCATTCCTTATCATTTATAGGAGCATACGATCCCAAAACTATTATCACAGACAAAGTTTGCGATACTGGCATGGGTGTTCAAAATTCTGAATTGGGTAAACCAGCCAAAGTTTAGATTGGTTCAAATTCATCCTAAATAGAGGATTTGGTTTAAAAAAATAATGTTTAGTTCAGTCCAATTTAAACCCACCATGTAGACATACATAGGACATAAAATCATGTTCAAATACTTAGATTTTACATATATCACACTTAAGATTGAAGCTATTGATTCATTATCATGTTTTCCTATTGTGAATCTATTGCATTTTTTTTTATTTTACTTTAGTTATATTACAAAACCAGAGCAACCCCAGATAACAATAACTAAGAAGGAAGTATTATTTACAAGTAGGGGGAAATTGCAGAAGGAAGAAACTCTGCTACTGCCAGAGCTCAAGCTCTACAGAGAGCCTATGTACATTCTTTACAAATGTCATAATTCCCCAAAAGAAGATACCCCTTCTCACCCACGTACACCTATTTGTTATCCGCCTCCCTTCAAACTCTAACTTTCCCTTTTTTCTTTCTCTTACTGCCAGCTTAGTAATTTCTTCCAGTCTCCCTCTGTTCCTCCTAGTACAACTTTCTAAACTTAGGGCCCATGAGACAGCTGATGGTTTGGACCCCATGAATAGGTCTTAAACTTGTTATCAGTGGATAAGATAAATTTGAAATATCACAGCTATTACAATTGTTAGTTTTAGCTATTAGTTTCTATTCACTTGAAACACCAACACCTCACATTTGGAAACAAACCAAACACTGAACTACAGATTGGTTTGTAAAATACGTGGAAGAGTAAAGTAAGCTCTTTTTTTTTCTGGGTTGGCCATCCAATCAAACCTTGAACTAGCATAACTTTGTTAATAATTTAAATTGGAGTACACTTCATGTCCCTTTTTACATAGAATAAGATCCATAGTATGTAACACAAGAATAAGAGTAGAGCTTGAGCAAATATGCTCCTCACCCCACTCCTCAACACATACCAATAATATCAGCATGTTCCTGAATGAAGATAGAATTCTTCGAAAGGCCACCACACGCAAGTAGTGTGTTGATCTGCAGGTAAGGGTAGAACAATTATGGTAATAATATTTATCAACTCTGCATCAACAGACGGGATTAATGACTTGGGAACATAACAGGGATATATAACAATTATACAAATAATTTGTAGCTACTTGTAAGGATACTACTAAAATGATGTTAATAACCAAATCATAAAATATGATCCTTACATGTCCGATAGTAGATCAATATTCTCACAGGCCGAAGTTTGGAAGGTATACACAAGGCTGAAGAAAGTGGTTAAGGTGGCAAGCCAAGTGGAAGTCCTGTGTAGCATCCACCGTGCATAGTAAACTGAGAATGATAATTTTAGGAGAGGTTGGCTAGAGGAGAGAGTGTGTGAATGATAGTTCATCAGTAAGCTTATGATAGAGATGTGTTTTCTTAGGGAGCTTTTCCCTGGGAAAGTGTTAGCACTAGCTATTCTACCTTTCTGTTCTTTTTCCTCCACAGGTAATCCCATTAAGCTTTGAGGCACATATAAAATACAACAGAATATATTTGGTTTTTATTATAATTTTCAGGTTCCAGTTAAATGGCATATACAAAATTGAGCACCATAGATTAACTTCCTTGCCTCCTCTATAATCTGAGCATTAAGCAAAAAAAAATTGTAGATCTGAGGATTTCTCTCACATAGCAGAATAGGTTTTCTAAGTGTAAATTAGAATCGATTCTCAGGCTCATGCTTAAAAGCTTAGGAATTTCAATCAAGTAGTTTCTTAAACTGAAGGTGTCGGTATTACTAAACCTTAAGCCCCCAGTAAAGTAGAATATGATTTTATTTATCTCTGAACTTGTCGATACAACCAGTGAGCAACATACTTGTGGCAAATCATGACGCGGTTGAATATTTTCAACTCAACCACAGAAATGGGCGTGGTAAATTCCTTTCCCAAGCTTCGCATTAGACATATCATGACTTGATTACCTAAATATGACCACTCCTACAAAAAAAAAAAAATAATTGTTGTAGTGTATAATTATGCATAGAATATTTCCTTATTCATCGTGTACTTGGAATTAGGATTTCTTCTAATTTCCCTCTCACTGTTACTTCGTACAGATTTGTAGCCTAAAATATTCAGGTTAGCATTTATTCCATGTCAATATGTGTTGTACTTGTACCTACTGCTTTAAATTATAATATACTTTTTTCAGTTCTGTTTTGAAGTCTAACCCCCAACAAACAAGAAGCACCACCTCCATATCATTGATAGTTATGGAACACTGGTATTGGATTTGAGTGCACTGGTTGTGCACCTATGAACAGTGTTCAACACCTACCATTTGCTCCACACTTAAAAATTACAGAAAAGAATAACAATCAGTTTCAAAAAACACAGAGGAAACAAAATATAGTCGACTATTGCTTTTTAACTTCATCATAAGTTTTTATTTTTATTTTATTTTTCTTTTCTTGAGCTTTAATATGCACATGCTCACCTTAAAGGATGCGTGATGCTAACAAAACAACATTATAGCAAGGTGTATTTTCATGGACGTGAGCATGTGATAAGAATCATCAGAGAACCATACTACAAAAACTAGTTGCTGTAGTTGAGTTCAAGGCCTTATAAACCCCACACTAGAATTTCATGCTTAAAATGTGAGACTCAAGTAGCATAACTTGCAATTTGATTCTAACAGTGTAAACATGAAATGGATGTTAAAAACAGGTCAACCCAAAGAACAAGCAATAACCTCAAACATGTCATATGTAATCCTTACTTTGTGACCATTAGCATTGCAATGCTCTACAATGTGACGTGTGCCATATGCAATGCCCTGCACAGCTGCCAAGTAAAGAAGAGCCAACTGTTTCTCACTTGTGTCAAGTGTCAAACCATAGATGACACCTTTTGCTTTTGGATCTGCAACGGGAGACCTGGGCCATAATATATATATATATATATATATCAGCGTACTATTTGGAAGCCACTATGGCATGACAGGTGGGAAAGATGTTGTTTGTCACCAAATACCTATTCCCATGGAAGTCAGGAAGAACATGTACATCTTCAGTCAAGGCAGCAACAAAGGGTAGGTTCTGCTCAACTATCATTGTTTCCAACATCTTGTTCAGAAGCTCAAACACTGAAACCTCTGGAATATTAAAGCATAAAGAATTAGGCTTAAGACATCTCTCAAAATCAAACTTGTTAATACAAAAATTTATTATGTTCCAAATTAAGGGAAAAAAAAAAAAAAAACTAACTTTGGGAAGCAGCTCGATTTGCAAGTAGTGTAGAAGCAGCGTGATTTTCAATTATATAATCCAATAATGCACCAGTAGCACTCTGCCCACCTTCAGTTAGCCAATATTCTGGTACCATTGCTGAAAATTCGGATAAAGGTAAAAAGCACCACAAGATAGAAGTGGCAAGAGAAGCAATGGTGAGTGCTTTAATAAAATAGAATAGGGTAAAAATTAAACTGGATATCCTTCAGGGATCCTGTCAAATAAAAACTCTAACATTTTTATCTCAGTATCAATGTTCCACAAAAAGAAACTAGTCACAAGTAGCCAGACGATATCTTTACAAAGACACATACATAGTTTTAACATGAATACAGTCACACAAATATAAAATATCGATTATAAAATGAGACAAGCATTCAACCCAAATGAATAAATTCCATATCCATGTTCCGACCAGAGCAAATTCTATCCATGAATTTTCAACCACAACCAAGAAATTTACAATTATTATAAAGAAAAGGAAATTTTCATTTCTCACTTTAAATTACTCTTAGCCATCTTAGATTTAAAAATGTTTAAACTTCATGAATTGCCGCTGTAGATACCCGAACAGATAATCAACAAACCATGATTGTTTCACGTGTCTAATCCAAAAGAAAAAGGTATAATGTCATCCAGAATTGAGATTTAATTTAAAATAGAGAAAATAGTATAGTGTACCTGACCAAAATGGACCCCAAACCCCTGGAATGAACAATTTGCTCTGGGATACAGCCATATGGCATGTAGAAGTTCCACAAACTAACACCATACGATTGCAAATAGCTTCCTTGTCATGTTCTAAGGACACATTCTTTTAGTTAAGAAACACAACTGATTTATCGAAATATTAAATCACAAGTGTAAAGTATGGGATGACAACCTTCGGCTTCTGATGGTGGCACACTTTCAATTACCCCCACACCACCAGCATGAGCATCTATGAGAGATGTCCCAACAGGAATCCCCGGTACCAGGCCCAGTTCCTGAAATTTTCAACCCATCAAAACTATTTAAAAAAAACAGCCAAGCCAAAGAAGTTTGTTACATCAACCTGAACCAATCCCTATAGATGGAGGAAGGTTGTGTTTACTCTTCCAACTAAGCAATGTATGTTAGCTTTGTCAGTGAACCTCAAGGAAACACCAGTTCAAACTTCAAAATAATACACAGTATTCAATACATAAGTTCTTGCCTTTGCAGCAGTAGGAGTAAGACCAGAACCCAGAGGATGACCAGGGAAAGCAACACTTCGTCCTGTCATTAATATTATGACTCACTATCAAGTTAAGCAGTGAGAAGACAGAAGCAGCAATGAATGGCACAGACATAGATGATTAATCATAAGCTTCCGGACACCAGTTTTTATCAGACAACTGATCATGCATGAACATGAGCAGTCCTTAATAAATGAACTATCAAAGGGAGAAAAGAATTGAGCTCAATATAAAGCTATGGTAGACTGACACAGTTTGCTGTTGCAGAGAATGACAAGATTATTTCCTGAAATTTAAAAATTGCTAGACATGTACCAAATATTTGATATAAATATAATCCTGGTCTAAGAGGTTATTAATTGTACGAAAGCTTCATATTTAAAGTTTAGACAGAAAAATTCATTTACAGATAGGGAATAAAAAATTATGTACTCCAGAGGGTGAGAATCCATTTACTCAAGAGAAAAGTTTAATTTAACTCACTCTGTTTAATAATATTTTCTGGATATTGAATTAAAATTTCTTATTAATTATATCAAAAGTCTGTAAATTATACAAATTCAAAATTAGTTAACAATTCATAAATTAACTTTATTTCAATGTATTGCGTACTCTCTGAAAATATAAGTAAACATTGAGTATAAAATTATATATCGATTAATTTTATCTATAAATTAGCATGGATGATCATTAAGATAATATTAAATTATTTAATGGCTATATTTGTTAAACTCATGTTATATAAAATGTTATTGAGCGAACTGTCCAAGACTTACACATATAGTAAGTGAACTCCTTCCTTCCTCTAAATTTTCATATGCTTTCACCTAAATGTTAAACTTTTTGAGATAGTGAGTTGTTTCTGTTTACATACTATCAAAGCTTCTATGAAGAAAGAAAATGGCCATTCATCTACACACACACACACACACGTGTGTGTGTGTGTACATACTTCAAGACCAAAAAGAACATGCATGGGGAGGGTAGATATGTAATATAAAATCATTTTACGTGCTTTGGTCAAGCAATTTAATCTTTTGAGAGTTTATTCTTAACAAGGCAAATGTTAATAAAATGAATACCTATCTTAGCATGATGTCCTTCAATAAGATCACCCAAACCAATTTCCTCCCAAAAGTCATCATCCCATCCACAAGCTTCCATATCTCGGGAGCTTTTATTATCGACATGCTGCATGTGAGCATGACCCAGATAAGTCCATTTACAAACAGTGGTGCATAGGCTGCGAGTATCATCCCCGGTCGCCCTAAAGAATTCTAAAAATTAATCCAAGTGAAAGCCACTAGACTAAACACAAATTGATCTTGAACATAGAGAAGACTTCAACTACACAGATTACCTGTATGACAACCAATCACTCAAGTCCATCCACCTGAAAACCATTGACCAAGATTCTTGCAAATTTTCTTTAACCCATAGAAGCTGAAAAGTTGGATTGTATTAGTAATAAATAAAATTTTTTAGAAAATTATACTTCAAACTGTTGGCCTTCCATTAATTTATTAAAACATTGGTTGAGTGGTGTTTTGATGTCTTGCAATATCCATAATGTGATCAGTGTAGTCGAATGGCTTAGTCTATAATTGAATGGAATCGTGATGGGTGGAAACACCTTCAACTCTTAATGAAAAGGTGTTATTTAAATGCACAGGGCTCTGGATGAAAAGTCATAAACGAACCAGCGGAGCCCTTCAAGAAAAGGAAGGTCCACTCTCTACTTTCTCTATATATACATGTCTTGGAACATATGGTACAGACTTCTAATCTACATACACTTACCAATGAAGTTTAAAAAAGGGGAGGAAAGATCATATCTTATGAATCCAGGAAATCTAAGGCATTCAGGTGAACTCATGTTGATGAAAAAATGGCATCAGGAGATAAATGCCATAGACCTTCCATAATATATTTGGTGTCCTAATTCACATAACTATTATGATGTGTGAAAAATATATAACAAAGATTTAATAAATTCACAATTGAATCAATAAAAATAGTGAAACATACTTAAAAATATAAATTATAACAGAAATAAAATATTATATGAACAAGCTGGATTGTGCACAACTAAAAAGTTTAGTAGTTTTAACTTTCAAAAGGTAAACTCTATGCAATATGAGTTTTTCCAGACAAGTTTATTTAAACATTAAACTCCAAAAGTTCAAACAATAACTCAACTATAGAAGTTTTATGTAAGGGAATTAATGAAACAAAAAGTTTGAAGAGCAAAAAATCTTTGTTAAAGATAATCCTATAAATTGTGTCTCACAGGTCACCCACTTAAATTTATTATGATGTTCCTAAACTTAATCCAGTATGGAACACAAGGCCCTATCTCAGTTACAGATGTGTCATTTAACACTTTCAGAAATCATTGCCATCAACAGATATGCATTCATTCCCATAGTCAGCAGTGTATTGTGTACAGTGACCAGTAGTGAAATGATGGAACTGGTTCAGATAGTACCTTTGGAGGCTCCATTTCTGGTGAAATAGCTCCACCACAATACTCCAATACAGGTGATTTAGAGGAATTGATCCTTTCAGCTTGTTCTACGGCTCTATGATCCATCCATACAATAACATTTCTTCTTGAATCACCACTCCGAGAAACCGAAACAGGTGAGCTGTCAGAATCCACTGCAACTGTAGTAATACATGAACAATGTTACATTCAAATAAAACTAAATAGCCCATGCTGTAAAAGGGAGAGGGGGCAACAATTTCAAAACTATATCATACCAAGAGAACAAGTAGCTGCAAATCCCAGACCCTGTACTTCTGTTGGTGCAACTTTAGCTTTAGAGCAAGCTGCTTTTACAGCTGCACAAACTGCAAGCCATATATCTGTAGAGGATTGCTGTTTAGAACAAAAAGATGAATCTACATTATAAAAGAAATATATATACATTAAATCATTGAAAGTGGAAACCGCCAATACATATCCAACTCAACAGGAACTAAATGTAAACTTATAAATCATCCCTTCCCCATTTCCAAAATTAACATAAAATATAAGCAGTTCCTCCAATAGAAGAAATGAAGCAAAAGATGAATTCGATTGATTTCAACTTAGAGAGACAAGGTTTGAACATGAAACTCTAGTGATCCAGAAACTTTAGTATAAATCATAGCCTCAAGAGCACTGAACACCGGACACATAAATTTTGGAACTGTTAACACACTTCCTTGCAATAAGTAAACAGTAAACAAATCCTGAGCACTTTCCCTTAGATTTTCACAACCAACTAAACGAGGTAAGGAAGAGAATTCCTGCCCTGTATTTATGACCAAATATGTCATGTTATTTCTTTCAAAGGCTGTAATTGATTACTGTTAAATATGTGATTTGAAAGAACAAAATTTATTGAAGATTAGTTGTCACTTTGACAGATAGAAGATTGTGTCTGGAAAATATCTACTAGTTTTATCATTGTTTACTGTCAACTTCAGCAACCCACTGGCTAATACATTTACTAACTCTCTCAAGGGGTCTTGTGTTAATGACATTTGTAACAAGTTTATCTCATATGATACATATACTCCAACTTGAGGGGGAGTATTTTGATTATGTCGAGATATGATTTGATCAGTTTAAATAGGGAGATATGATATTGATTTTGTTCCTTACTATTGTATATCTTTAGCATTGTAAATAAGAACACTCATGTGTGTTCCCAACACATGGAATTCATTATATTCCTTTTTGGTTTCTATCTTCTCAACAAGGTAACATAGTGGTTCCATCTTCTGTTGACTTGTTTTGTCACTAGTCCTTCTAACAATTACTATTACACCGGCTTCAGCCTTCAGGTAATCATTTGGATAAACTGAAAGTCTATTTTCCACAAAGAAATTACCTCAACAAAGGCACCATCTTTCCATATCTGAATTGGGCTGCTTGACAAACCAAGAAGCTTACCTTTCTCGTCAAACAGACCTGTATTAGCACAGCATCATCAGTAAAAGGACCGGATCATTTATACTATCTTGTCATATCTAATGACTTAATAGTTTATTAGCATACACATATACCGCTTGCAGCTCAAAACTACATAAGCATCGCGGATTTAACAAAAGCTACCACTTTTATTCAAAATGAGGAAGGTAAACATGTAAAAGTGGTAGCTAATTCTATGAAAAGTTGAAAACAACAGGAAAATAAAAAGGTAGAAGTGATATAACTTAATAAAAAATACAACAGCTAAAGCCTTACCCAATGGGTGAGCTCATCCAGATGAATATAACTTCCAAAAAGAAATAATTAAAAATTGAAGATTGTTAATTTGCATGAAATCCTGAGTTACAACGTCGTTAGAGCTGTTGTAAACCAATAAAATGAGGATTAAGTTATTTAATATCAAAAGTTATGAATGACCATCTGAAGTGATAGAACCAGTCTACTTCTAGAGACTCTGCAGGCTTTTACATAAACACTTTTAGGAGAGAAAAATAGAACGAAAAAATCAAATGAGTTTCTCTATAACCTCATACAAACTAATTTTAAGTTATGAAGAAGCTAATTACAATTTTTCTACCTTTTTTTTCTGGTCAAGTACTTACTTTCCTCCTAAAAGTTAATTATATCAACTTAGACAAAATTTCAACCGAGTGAACGCGATAAAGAAAAGGACAATAAAAGTACAGGGTTTAAGTGCTCACTGCTCCTAATGCTAGTTTCATTCTCAGTTACCACCGGTCACTATTTAGCAACTAAACACATGGAAACTTACACGTTGAAAAATGAGCACCGTCAAACATCCAAAGCGTCAAAACATTATAATTCACAATTCATTTCAACAGAAAACTCCAAGATAAAATTCGCGCGATATGTGTGGGGGAAGCGAACCTGCACGAGCGCTTCCGGTGCCGACGTCGACGCCGAGGAATACCGAACGAGAAGGCTCGTCGGGAGAGGAAGAAGCTGCCATTTCTAAGGAGAGAGAGTGTGTATCGGATGAAACCCTTCTTGTGCTGGAAATTATCGATAGCTTTATCTTTGTCTCTATTTATCTTTCTTCTGATTTGCCTTCTTTCCCTGTCAGATATTTCGAATATCGATGGTCAGCATTCATTGATCGTCACTGGTTTTGATTGCGAGTAATCCTCTACGGTATGGTCGCAGATTTGACAATGGTAAGAAACATGTAGCTGGCTAGAAAAAGTCTAAATTATCCTTTTTCATTCTTTATTTTTATCTTAGAAACTTTTTTTTTTTGTTCTAATTTTTAAATTTAAAAATCAATTTGATTTATTTACTAACCTTTCGTATTTTAAAATATGCTGGTGTTGTGTTAGTCGGTGTTTTTTTTTTTCAAGGAAGAACTGGTACAATTCACTGTTTAGCTTCCTAAAAAAAATTAAACTTAATTGAACTAAATTATAAGTAGTTTTAAAAAACTGAAGTAAACTAGTTAATTTATTAGAAAATTTTGAATTTAACTAAATTGTTTACCAATTTAGTTAGTTAATTCTATATTAAAATTGAAGCGAACTATTATAATTATTCAACTATTTTTTAATGAGAATTAAACATAAAATTGAAGTTTTAATAAACAATAATTTTTTTTAATAAATTGTCATAATTACTAAATTATATTTTTTTAACTGAAACTAAACTTAAAATTAATACTTAAGTAGACATATTTTTTTAATAAGATAGATGCTAGAAAAAATTAACGAGTAAAAGATAGAGAAGATAAAAAATTTATATTGGTAGTTTACTAGAGCTAATGAATTGAGGTGAAATAAATTATATAAAAGTTAAACTAAAGGAGAAAAATAGTTTTTCTGAACTAAACTAAAACATGGTTCAAACATTATTTTAGTTTAATTAACTTCGTTATAATTTTTTTAACTGACCTATTTTGATTCAAAAAAGAATAATAATTTAATTATCTAACTAATTTTTTATTACACAGAAGACACAAAAAAAATTATCACTTTTTTTCACTCAATTTCATCTATTATTTATTAAAAATGTATAGTCATTAACCTTTTATAGACACGAATTATTCTATAGACGAATATAAATATCAAAATTTTGATATGAAATAATACAAACCATTAATTAACAAAAGGTAAAGTTTTGAGTTTAGGAACATAGAATGTGTTTCATTTTTTCTAAAAATGCAATGTGGTTGCTAATCACAGTATGCATTCTCAATATTGAAACAAATTTTAACAGAGTTTATAAATTATATTTTGTTTTCTTAATAAAATTACAAATAAAATTCATCTAAAATAATCGGTGATTTCAATAACCAGTATGAAATAATTATGCTATTCTTTTAATAGTTTAGTTTTAAGAGGTTGAACTAAAAAAAAAAATAATTTAATTTGGTTTTTAATAAAAATAATTAACTTTTTATAATTAATTTAATTCGATTGTTTTTTTAATTTAATTTAGTCATTTTTTAACACTTTTTTTTTCTATTTGGAGCCGTCACTTTATGCACAACAATTGTCACGTAGAATCGCTTAAGTGTTTTTTTTTTTATATATATATTTCCAAATGTAATAAAGACAACACGATTCCATTATTTAAAAAATTAAGTCATTTGTAAATTTTGTAATGGTACAATCATGAAAATAAATTCTAACAAGATAAGTGTTTATTTCTTGATCGAAGTGTTGAGAAGTATTTTAGATTGGTTAAAAATGTTCTGAATTTGTTTTTCTATAATAATGAATAATTTATTTTTGTTTGAAGTGAATTAATTTTCACTCTAACGAATTTAAGTGGAAGAGGGATAAAAAATATATTATTATGGCTCGAATTACTCGTATTACAAATTCTAACAAAAGTTGTTTTTTTTTTTTTTTTAAATTCCATTCAAACCATATTTTGTTACTCAAGTAATTTTCATGTGATGATTAATAATATGAGAAACTATATGTTTCATTAATGATAAAACGTGATATATTTCTATATGAAAATTTATGTGAGGAGTTTGTGTTTGTAAAATTGTTACGAATACTATGATATGTATTTTATAGTATTTTTCCTAATAAAAGACTAATGATGATACATTTATGGTGTTGTGTATACAAAATAAATGTTCAATTAAAATGCATGTGATATGTTGTATATGGATATTTAATGAGGTATTATGACTATTATTTGTGTATTAATCTTTGTGGGTGTACAGTAAGAATGTATTTATTGATATTGTATAATATTAAACATGAAACTAATTGATGATCTAATTATATAAATAAAATATTTTGATAGTAAGAAGTTGAAAAAATTTTGTTGTATCTAAGCTTATTATGATAAATTTGGATAACTATTCTAACATGTATAATACAGGTTTTTATAAAATGGTAGTTATGATGAGTAAAATGTTAATTATTGGTAAAACATATTTATGTAATATATTACTTTTAAACAGTTTAGATGTACTCAATTATTCTTAAAATTTTGGATACAGAGATAATTTAGTAGTGATTCTTGCATGTATAAAGTATAGTGTGAGAATGTGTTAATGTTTTGATAAAATATAATAGGAAGAATTTAAATACGTGGTTAGGAGTTTCGTATAAGACAATTAGACCAACACGAGTGAGCTAAGTAATATATATAAAAAAAGTACAAACTTATTATCTAAAAAGTATTAAGTTGAAAGTGACATATGATTTTTTTTATATAAATTGAGTTATTATTCATAAAATTCAAATCTCCCACTTATTTTATTTAATACGTTCACTTAAAGAAAATAACAATTTATATTTTTAGGATAAATTATATTTAAATTTTAAGAAATACATTTGAGAGAAAAATAGTGAAAGAGATTTTTTTTTTTACTGTAACTAGTTTGATTTGTTGGCTGGAACATTATAGTTAGATTTTTTAAACCAAAGGGATGATGTAAGGTCATTTTTAGAAGTGTAATGGTAATTCATGCAATGACATTTTGAATCAAACAATTTTTTTTTATTTTAAAATATTCTTAATTAATTGACATGTTTTTACTAAAAAATAATAATATTAAAATGAATTATACAACCTTTCTCTCTTAATCTGATTCGAAAATACAAAAGAGATAATTTTAGTATCAAATTCTCATTAAACTATCTTAATTTTAAATAAAAGAAAACAATTGTAGAACACCAACATAAATTATCGACCAATTTTATTATTTTTGACTAATTTTCTCCAAGATATTTGAATTAGTTGAAAGAATCTATACACAGGGCAAGAGAATTATTCTCTTTTTTAAACTAAACACTTTTAATTTTATTTTTTGTACGGTATTGGTTTCTATTTTATGACTCCTGCTTTTCTTCTTGCCCCCAAACACATGCTTACAAAAGTAGTTAGTTTTTGGTTGACTTTTCAAATTTCCTTTTGGTGCTTTCCAAATTGACTCATCTTCATTTCCCTCCTTTTCTTCCATCTTTCCCACTTTCCCTGCTCAGACAGTAACACTCTCACCATTCACTCTCCACTCTCCCCCTTCTCGCCATGTTCCGTTTCCGCTCCGTGCTCCTCTCCCGCCGCCTCCACCGCCGCAAACTCTCCTCCACGCCCTCGCGTCCTCCCTCCCTTTCTCTCTCCCATCCAATCTACCTCATATGGGGCTCCAACACCGGCGTCGGCAAAACCCTAGTATCCGCCGGCATTGCTGCCTCATCCCTCCTCTCCTCCGCCACCACTCCCTCCCAATTCCACTACCTCAAGCCCCTCCAAACCGGCTTCCCGGCTGACTCCGACTCCCGCTTCGTTCTCAACAAGCTCCGCCAACTCTCCCTCCTCCGCAACCCTAGCGTCTATCTCTCCGCCTCGCACCGTGTCCTTAACGTCTCCCCCGCCGTTCCGGATACAAATCTGCTTCGCGGCGAGGAAGGACGTGGCCCCTTGGAGCTGCATTGCAAGACTCTGTACGCGTGGGAAGAGGCCGTGTCGCCACACTTGGCGGCGGAGAGGGAGGGTTTAGCTGTAAAAGACTCGGTGGTGTTGGAAACTCTGGGCGAGTGTTTCGAGGACGTAGTGGAACGCGGGGCTGGTAGGGAGAGATCGGATGTTCTGTGCGTGGTGGAGACAGCTGGTGGAGTTGCCAGCCCAGGTCCTTCTGGGACGCTTCAATGTGACTTGTATAGGTGTGTAGTGCAATCTTGTTCTTGAGAAAATCCTGTGCGGATTCAATTTTCGTGGTAAATTTAATTTAGGACTAGTGTTTTAGCAGGTGGATTATTGCATATGTTTAATAAATAAAATTCATAATTAATAAATATTTTGAAGAGTTTAATGGTTATACACTCACTGACTATGTACAGGGTAACTGTTAGAGAAGAACCACATTAAATAGATAGGATCCATTTCCACCAATTTCAGCGATTACAAAAAGTAGCAAATGAAAAAAAAAACTGATTAGTTGGTCTCTCAGGTTAGAAAAGGAAGAACCAAAAGAAGATATCTAGTCGAGCCTTTACTCCTTTACTATTTTGAGAAATGTCCCGCTATTGGCACACAATCTCTAGGATAAGTTCGTAAACGTGTTGAATGAAAAAGTTTCCCCATTCCCAATAAATCTTGTTAAAATAGACTATAATATAATTTTAGAAAATGAATTTTAAATCTAATTCAACTTCACATAAATGACTTAATACGATGATATTCACTCCCACCTATATATTATAATTTGATCATATATACGATGTGATGTGAGATTTCTAACATATTTTTTCACATCAAAGATATCGAGTAATAAAGGAAGTCCTATAGGTGACACGATAGACCTAACTAGGATAAATTTTAATATGTTCTAATACTATCTTAAAAAGTAAACTTTAAGCGAGTTTTGCAAGTTTGAGTTAAACTTAAATTTAATTTTCTAGGAAAAACTATTAATATTCAATTTAGAAATAAAGATAAAAGTTGGTAGTATTGGACTGTTAAGATGATGTAGTATATAATAATAATAATAAAAGATAGTAGTTTGAGATAGTTGAGAGAGGTTCTTTTGATCAGTTGTGAAGATAGTGTGAAAATACTATTTCATAAGAGAAATGAAAAAAACTATGGAGAAGAGACTGGAGAAATTGAGAGTCTCGTCATCCAAGTTTTGTATTCTAATTTATGAGTATATGTGTATCGAAGTGGCTCAGATTTTGTGGGGTTCGATAACTACAATTTCAGCTTGAGGTCGCATTTAATTTTAATGATAACAATTCATTCACTGTTTGATTCTTGTTAGTACCCTTTGTAGGAGTTTAGTCACAGGAATTCTATGGTTAACTTTTAAAGTTTAATTATTTAGGCAGATGGAAATAAATATGTTGTATGCATCGTTAGGTTATATATATACCGTTCTTATTTATTTTTTGGTTGAATATATTTGTTCTTTCATTTCTTGTCAGGCCATTTCGTATTCCTGCAGTTCTTGTTGGGGATGGGCGGCTAGGAGGTATTTCTGGAACAATATCAGCTTATGAGAGCTTGACGCTGCGAGGTTATGATGTTATCGCTGTTGCTTTTGAAGATCATGGTCTTCTAAACGAGGGTCCACTGATGTCTTATATGCGAAACAAGTAAGCCTGATTATAGTAGTTACAATCCCTTTCTGATTGTAACTTGAAAATCATAGAATTTTTATTAATCTTCCTCTTTCCCAGCTTGTTTTTTGTAAAACTGCAAAATTTAGACTGAAGAGGTTAAGCACTGAGCAGCGAGCACTGGATCTCGATTTTTAAAGGCTTTTTTAATCTTAAGCCCTGATTTCTTATCAAACAAACTAGTCTTCAGCAAAGGTAAACCAAAGTATTGGAAATTAGTTGAACAAATCAGTCTCTATAAGAAAGGAAATGAGTGTAATTAAGTTGGTTAAACAAGAAAATGGTTAGGGTGTTTTGGTGAAGGCATTAATGGCCTCAAGCATGCTGAATGGTTTCAGCATGATTTATATTTTAGCTTTAATTCATTTGTGGCAGGTATTGAACGAGTACCACTAAAATCTTGTTTGGACAATTTACACTACTTTACCATTGGGCAGAATATTAGAATGTATTTCAGAAGAATTAATTTAGACTGAATCTGTTTCTTGAATAATGTTGGTGGTCATCATTTGGTAATCAATATTCAGTTATATTTCAGAATAATATTCTTTACAAAAGTAACAAATTATCACTTGTGCCAATGTGGGTTGGAAGCTTTCAAGTTCCACAACCGAATCATTCTGCCAATAGGTCGCCAAATGTGGGTTTGAAACTTGAATTTTCAGTTCTGTATTGAGCTTTATCAAAAGGCCAGCCCCCCCTCTGTATTCTATTTGCATACTTCCATTCTTTTAAAGTCCTTTGCATTTACCATTTAACTTAATTGGTTATCATTTTTTATTCTGACTTTTCTGCTGTGTTGCGGTATTATTGTTGCTCTATCTGCTTATATTCGACTGTTGCCTTCTTCATTCAGGGTCCCGGTCCTAGTGCTACCACCCATTCCAAGAGATCTATCAAATGACTTGATGGAATGGTTTGAAAGTTCTCATCATATATTCAGTAATCTAAAGGAAATAATGCTTTCAGCTTATTTTGAGAGAATTAAAAAGCTGCAAGACATGCCAAGAGAAGCAAGGGATATCATCTGGTGGCCTTTCACTCAACACAAACTTGTTCCTGATGGAGGGGTCACAGTAATTGATTCACGCTGTGGTGAGAACTTTTCTATCTTCAAGGTTTGTTTCTGTGAAAATCTTTGTTTATTATTATTTTTTCAATTTGTTAAGCTTTGCAATACACATTTTAGTGGGTTGCAGCGCAATGTTGTGCTTAACCTACTGCGTTTAGATCTTTTGGATAAACTTCTTCATAAATACTTACAAGAAAAAAAATATAAGAAGGAAACATGAAATAAGTTTATACAAACTAAAATTATCTTATGCATATGAGAGAACAAATTAACTTACGATGATTAAGCTTATTTTTAGTTTATAAAAAAAACTTATTTCATTTTTTTTTATTTTCTTCTCTTATAAGTGTTTTTAGAAACATTTATCCCAACAAACTCTTAGTGTTTACTTTGGAATTAGATTCAGTAATTTTATGGGATTACTTAATTCATACTTCTTTTCTTACATATTGATACCTAGATTTACATCACATGATTTTTTTTGAGGTTCAGAAGACAGAAGTCATAGCACCACAATTTGATGCGTGTGCTAGTTGGTGGACTCAAGGACCAGATGCTATAATGCAGGTCATTCTCATAACTTTTCTAGCTATTAATTCTATTAATCAAACTAGTAATAATCAAATGGCTGCCCTAGGGACAGCATGGCATATACTTGCATATCCCATTCTTCCAGTGGCACAGACGGGTGACCGGGGATGCCATGGTCACCCCCAATTTTATTTATTTATTTTATATATAAAAGTATTTCTTTGCCCCCCACTGAGAAGAACAATATTTTTATTGGTCACCCTTCTAAAACAGTTTTGCCTCAGACAATGTTCTTCCTTCCTTCTACTGTTGAATATATATGCTTATGGAAAAGTGTTCTATCAATCTTTCTGATTTCTAATGCCTCGAGGCCCTGAACTTTGCACAGTCAATTTGAAGCCCAAATGAAAAGGAGGCTTGAATGTAACTTTTAGCGTTTAAAGAATCTTTATGACATGGATCTACTATACATTTTCGTATATTTTTATTTGATACCAATCGTGTTTGGCATTTTTAAACTTGGTTGCCCCTTCAAGTTATCATCCTTAAAGTTTTGCTTTAATGCCATCTTTCTATTTAGGTGATTTCAGACTGAGCTTGCTAGGGAGATGGGGTATGCTGCTGCTAGATTTGGGCATGTAATGTTCCCCGAGAATGTTCATGAGCCAGCCTTAAATTGTGCTAAGCTTTTGCTTCAAGGCGTGGGGAAAGGTTAGCATGTCCTTTAATTAATTTCACATGATATGCACATGTGTGTAAACTATTGAGATTCTACATCAACAAAAAATATGATCATTGTAGTTCTTATAAGGATAGAGTTAGCCTCATTTTAAAAGTTGGTTTTAAACTCTATTATAGTGTCAAAGTCTATCATAAATTTGTTATTGAGAAAGCTATATTTGTTTTGATTAAGCTCTTGATTGTTGGATAGAGTATTTACCACTAGGTCAAAACTCTTTCTACACTTAAGAGTGTAATAACCACAATTCAATTGTGACTTAACCCACCTAACCTACACCATGAGACAATTGATGCACCATACAACCTAGCCTACACCATGGGACAATTGATCTCAGTGCTATTTGATACTTTAGTTAAAAATATACGTTTCAGTTTGATACTACTGTTATTTAGAGATGTTTGCCAATGCTTATTGTTATCCACTAACAAGCAGTTTTCAGTTCTTTGCACAGTAGCTGAATCATCTGTTGTGCAGGCTGGGCTTCACGAGCATATTTTTCGGACAATGGATCTACAGCAATTGAAATAGCACTCAAGATGGCATTTCGTAAATTTTCTGTTGATCACGGGCTTATTGCTGATTGTCATGACGATACCACAAATGAGAGACCCACTGAGCTCATGGTTAGCTCCTTCAGTCCGTTAATCAATCTGTGATATTCTGTGTGTATAAAGTTCAATTTTGACTTATGAAGATGGTATTATATAAAACTAATGCTATAATCAGCAGTTAGAAGTAGAAGGGGGACATATTGGCAGTTAATATCAGTCAAACCTTTTTTATTCTTGGGGAAAACAAAGCAACTGTTTGAAAACAAAAAACCACAATGTTATAGGAATATTTCATTTTCGATTGAATATTTTATGTTATATTCATAAAGTGTCGAAAGTTTAGACAATACATCTAGGATATGTGACGTATATGGCATTTTGATTATGCATTTTTCTACTAGTATTTTGAGTAAAAAGTCTTGTTTTCAAAATCTTACCGCATTCCCTATGTGTTTTCAAAATCTTGTTTAAATGTTTCCGTTTTGAAGGAGGATAATATGCATTGGTTTTCATTTTTTTTTCGTTTTCTGAAGACGCAAAAAGAACATTTATAGTTTAGGAACAGTTAACTGCTGAAGTTGTTGTTGCAGTTATTAGGTGGTTTCTTGTTGACGACCCCCCTTCGAACGACGCTAACTAGTGGAGTGGTCATTTATTCCTAAACTATAAACCTAGGAATTTTTTTACTGTAACAGGGTCCTGTCAACAAACATCCTAAAGACATTGGTTAAAAAATTAATCAAATAGAAAGTTTTATTGGAAATGATATTAGGGTTCATTGGAAACCATAATGAGCGCATGCTAGTGACACTTTCCATAAAATTTTTGCACTTTTGATTCCTTAACCAATCCCGTATGGGCATTTTTTAGAATTAAACTTTATTTTCCGAGTAGTTTTTTTGTGTTTTTTTTACTAGTTCTACAAACATGTAAAATATTTAATCCTTTTTATTTAATTGTATTTCTTCCTCTGATGTTCACATGTAACTTAATACGCGTGGATTTCATTATTTCAGGTCCTTGCACTTCAGAGATCTTATCATGGTGATACACTGGGTGCCATGGAAGCACAGGCACCATCTTCTTATACAGGCTTCCTCCAGCAACCATGGTTATAGACATTGCCCTCTACAGCATATTTGTGAAATTGAATCTGTTATATGGGACTTCCCAACAGAATTTTGGTTATTAGTTTAATCTTTTGTCTAATGTTATTTAGCAATATATTGTTAATAAAGTAATATGTGATAGATATTTACTAAAAGCGCTTCTGTTCAATTGGTAAGATTCTAATTGGGGATTTAGCCAACATGAGAGTTTATAATGTCTCCATGTAAAACATTATAACAAAAAGGTGTTGGAAGATAGACCAAAAGTAGATGAAACAGTTTTGATTTGTGAATTACTGTTCAACATAAGTCAGATTAGTAGTTTTATTTATTTATTTTACAAATTAATTCTTCATGCATAGTATACATTTCTGTAAAAGCCTTGTAAGAAGCAATGTTCTATTTTGTTTATGTTTTGATAGTTTAATAGCTTGATGTTGTTTATCTTTGTTTTTTGGAGCCTATTTTCCATATTACTACCCGGGATTTGATTTGAGTTTTCTAACCTAGCTAAATACCCACGACACCGTTCTAAGTTTGAATTCTGTTTCACAGGTACACTGGAAGAGGTCTTTTTCTGGATCCTCCTTCTGTGTTTATGCACAACAATACATGGAATATTTCCATACCTGAAGGGTATAATTGGGAGACTCAGAAAGGCCAGAGTATCAGTAAGTTCAAAATTCCAAGTTCAGTTCTGTTATTGGTTACTGTTTAGAATATAATTGTTTTACTTGTTGGTGCTTTCACAGCCTTTTCCTCATGCGATGAAGTATTTCACAAGGGCAGGGATAAGTCCGAGCTTGCTACAGTTTATTCATCTTATATATCAAAAGTATTATCTCGATTTAAAGAGGCAAATAATGTTGGAGCTTTGATAATGGAACCAGGCAAGATATTTTGAGATTTTTCTTTAGCAGACTATCGTTCCATTTTATTTTTACTATCTCCTCCTAATAAAGTAATTCTATTGGTCTTATATTTGTCCACTACATGAAATTGGGAAGAAAAAAGTTTCTCACTTTACACACTTCAAGACGATAATACGTCAAACTCCATATGTAAATTATGCCCACAGTAGCACAATTACCTGTGTGAAGTGTGAATGAAATAACTACATTTGAGTGGTTATAGGTCTTTCACATAAAAGCGTTATTTTTCTAGGTTCCTATATCTTTCTAAAATTGTTTCAGTGGCCCCCTAGAAATTCTAATTTAACTTATTTTAACCTTTTCTCGACATTGATCATATCATTTGGGGTATGAGCTGTTCTGTAGTTATACAAGGTGCTGGTGGAATGCACATGGTTGATCCACTTTTTCAGCGTGTGCTTGTTAATGAGTGTCGGAGTAGAAAAATCCCAGTGATCTTTGATGAGGTTTTTACTGGTTTTTGGCGTTTGGGAGTGGAGGTGATTCCTCTCAATGGCTGCTATTCTCTTATTTTCAAAATTTTATTTCATATTCTTCGTTAGTTCACTTTTTTGATTAGCAGTTTATATTTCTTCCCACAGACTGCAGCGGAGCTAATCCATTGTGTACCAGATATAGCTTGCTTTGGGAAGCTGTTGACCGGCGGAATTATACCATTGGCTGTCACCTTGGCAACAAATGCTGTTTTTGATTCATTTATTGGAGACTCAAAGGTATTGTGATTCTTTTCGGAAGACTTTCTTTTGTGGGTTGGGTAGACACTGGCGTCTGAAATTGCTGTTTTATTTGGTTGTACCGATGGAATGGATTGATAATAATATTGATATTACTGACAAGTTCTATAAGCTAGGCACAAGGGAGAAGTCCCTTATTCTTTCTAATAAAAGGCCAGGTTCTTAAGTCTGCTCATTATTTTTGTCCTACTAGTATTGTGTTCATATGAAGCAAAGTTCCTGAACAGTATTTTGATGACATAATAAATTATACTCTTGCTTTGGTTAGCTCAAGGCCCTTTTGCATGGACATTCTTACTCTGCGCATGCTATGGGCTGCGCTGCTGCTGTTAAGTCAATCCAATGGTTTAAAGACCCTTGTTCCAACCCTAATATCACTTCTGAAGGAAGATTACTAAGGGAGGTATGATTACTTTTAATCCATATTTTGTTGTAATCTTTTTCGAGGGTATATGTCTATGGATCACAATACACCAATCATATTCCTAATGCATTTCTTGTGATCTAATGAAAACGAGGATATGTTGTTGTCTTGCTCTTATTATCTATCATGTATTCTGCATGTGAGTGCGTCTATGTTTTTGTTAATTATAGAATTGGACAAACAAATAAACGAATGATAGGTTTATCAAGACAGGAGAAACATATAAATACACAAAATGAATTGAAATAATTCAACATTTAAATAAAAAGTATATGGTAATCATCATTAGGAGTGACAAAACGACTAGCCTGCCCTTTTTGGTTCGCCATGCCATTGGTCCTCCAAAAATGGACAGGACCGAACTACTCACCGTAGTCAGGGTGGACTCAGCCTTCATCAGCTCATCAGTTTTATTTTTGTAGTTTTTGTTAGTTTTCTTATTTTAGTTTCAATAGACATTTAACGTGGTTTGTTCCAATAATTACGGGATTTGGCCAAATTAGTGTTGGAATCTTTTCATATTAAATTCTATATGGCTGCCGGCTGCCTTAATAAAGTGTGTTATTGTCCCCTATAGATTAATGTTTAATGTTCATTTGATCTTTATTGTGCATTTGCAGTTATGGGATGATAAAATGGTTCGCCGGATTTCATCACACCCTGCAATTCAAAGAGTAGTGACTTTGGGAACTTTGTGCGCTTTGGAGTTAAAAGCAGAAGGCACTAGTGCCGGGTATAAATTTGTCAACTTCATCCTTTCCCCATTGTTATATTTTTGTGCACCTCATGCTCTAGAATTCCTATGTTGGAAAAACTTAATGAACATTATATGTGTCATATAAAAGTTCGTATGTTTCGAATGAAGGGACGATTGCAAGTGTCTAGAAGCGTAGATTCTGCTTTGCTACTACTGTAGTTTTGGTAGTTATGATATTGAATTGCCCCAAAAAATTATTACAAGAGGTAAAAAGAAGTTCTCGAGAAAAATGGGTTTGATTTTAACGTAGATTGACAAAATATGTCTTGGTGCTAAGATAAGCCAGACTTAACAAGGGCTGTGAACTACAATCCATTGTGTTTATAATAATTGGTCACGCATCCTTCTGTTACCTGTAGCTTTCTTATTTTCAAGTTATTGGTTTGTTACGAAAACTAGTAACTTTTTTCTGGTAAAATGTACAAATAAATCATTAATTTTTTAGCACTTATCTAAGTAGAGAGAAGGAAACAAGGTGCATTGATCCTTCACGGGGTTTTGTTCTAAATAAAGTTGTGCACAGGTATGGATCGTTATATGCAAGACCACTTCTTGAGAAGCTTAGGGAAGATGGTATATACATGAGGCCTCTGGGTAACGTCATTTATCTGTTGTGTGGACCCTGCACATCTCCAGAAGTTTGCAATCACTTGCTGGTCAAAGTTCATCGGCAGCTTGAAGAATTTGCTGGACGAGTCTAAGATTCCTGCTAAGAAGTTAAGGTAAGTTTATTCCTGTTTGGGGACGGGGATGAGTTGTAAATGCAAGGGTTGCAAATGGCTTGTTTTTTTCAATTTTCAGTTGTATTTTATTTATGAATTCAAAAATATCATCTTATTATCAACTCCCCTTTTACTTCTAGGATGTTATGTTATGTTATGAATAAATGGTTAAAGTCAGTCTTTTTTATCATTTTCTTTCATTGTTCTTGAATGAAAACAATATTTTTTAATTGTAAGTAGATTATATTAACTGAAAACAAAACCAGTATAAATTAAACATCACTTAAGTTTTTTTTTTTATGTTTTATTTGAATGTAACAAAATATTACAAACCATTTTTTTATTAAATATGTATTATTTAATGTTATATTCAATAAATATTTTTAAACTTTTTTTTTACTGTCACAGGTGTCACTAGTTTTTCATTTGAGGATCTGAATGAAACTGTTTCCCAATTTCAGAATTTTTTTCAAAATAAATAAATAGTTTGATATTATTTTGGACTTAAGAAATATAAGTAGGTATCTTTTAAAGAATGTGGATTTACAAAATCTTTATATATTAACAAAAACATCATTATGGATTGGAGAAATATAGGATAAGATGATACAAATATTGTTTTAAAAGCGTTTTATAAAAAAGGGTCGGCTTTTGTTAAAGTATAATTTATCCTTTTCTTTTGCAAGAATAACAATGACGCGTGGAATGATGATAAGATATTTTGCATTCCCGATTAGATTTTTGTGCCATAGTGTTTTATCATTAGATAATTATTACAAGCAGAAAGTAATAATGGTTTTGTTTTCAAATTTGGTAATCGGAGGGGGGCTACTTTCCAAAACTGATGTGTATTTAGCCCAGATCCTTATGTTGGGACATCTATAAATTGATTGAGTTTTATTTTTTAACATTAAATTCTAAACATTACGTGTGTGTGCAGTGTATCTCTCAATTGATCTTTATTTTTAGAGCAGATAGATGATTCTATTTTACAAAATTTTTAACAATTCATTTTAGAGAAACTTGATTTTGTTTTCTCTGTAACATTAATTATTTGATAAAAGTGTTTTTCTTAGACAAGCAAATAAGCATCCAGTAGTTAATCGAAAATAGGAACAATAAGCAATTATTTATTTATTGAAATGTGTTTCACATTGTTGCTGGAGTTGGCAAACTCACTCACGTTGGGTGTCAGTCAACAGCTTTCAAACTGCCCTATAGCGCACTTTTCTTACACCCTCTTTCCTGAATCATCATCACCTTCTTAGTTGCAATAAACCTAAACATGTTGACCAATCCTCTTCCTCACCCCTCAATTTATTAACGATGATTAATTGATTGCAAAACCAAACTCTCTCAATTTATCTGTAAGTTATAACCGCATCCTTACTCGTGACACTGTTAGCATGGTGTTGAATTATTAATTTCTTCTTATACTGCAAAAAAAAAAAATATATTCTCAAAGGGCTCCCGCCAGCCGCATCTTTATGGTTTCTGTTTAAATAACATAAAAACAAAGGTTAGCCACTGTCTGACAGCAATTAAAAAGTTTTCCGTTACATACGGAATAAATGTTCCTTTAATCATGTTTTTTAAACCACTATCTTAAACACACTAACTATTAACATTATAGTTTAAATAATGAAAATAGTATTTTTAGTCAAATTTATTTTCTACTCCTTATATATTTTTAATTGATAAATATAATTCTTTATATTTTTTAATTTTCTACTTGTTATATTTTTTATTATATATTTAAACTTAATAAATTATTGGTATAATTTATAAAGTGGAAAGAAAAATTAAGAGACGAGAGTTAGGATAATTGTGAAAATTAAATTATTTGAATAATGAATTATATAAATAATAATACTTTTTTTAAGTTTGTTGATAAGTGATTATAAAATAATTAACTTTGTTTAAAAAGAAAGCTTTTAGATTAAAAAAAAAATGTATGAAACTGATATAACAAGCAATTTAAATAATATTAGTCACAAATTGCTGACATTCCTTAGTCTAACTTTTTTTTCATGAAATTCCTAAATTATTTCATAAACAAGTTGTTTTTCCAAAACAGATTAAATTGAGGAAAATATGTCAAACATGCTATAAATTTTACATATTTCCTAAAAGGATTAACGTATCAATTTAAAAATATAGAAATTAGAAAAATATAATAATTTTTTTATCTTCTCTTAAATGCTATGATAAATATAGTTCGAATAAAGAATGCCACGACAGTTTAATTTTAAAAATAGCAATTTTATTAACATAAAAAAAAAAACATGTTATTTGAATTCTTTAATACAACTGGATGTTGTGTTGTGGCATGCTGTTAACCACAACAAAAATTGAAGTGATGATGTTCGGTGTTGGTCAGCCAGTGACGTGATCGGAGAGTACACGCTGTCTGCAGTGACGCAGCAATTGCTCCTTTCCTCTTCTTTTTTAATCTCATCAGCAAACGCACGGCCACGATTGAACCTTGGTTTTCTCCTTAAACGACAAGGGTCCTCCTACATAAATCACAACGAGCAATAAAAATACACAAACATGTTACTGTCTCAAACGTAACAACTCATCCACCAATCATCAAAACCACACATTAGAATCATCGTAACCGTCAATTAGTAAGGAACATTGTTCCACAAAGTAGGCTATTAATCCTCTCTCTCTTTCTCTCAAGTTGAAAGTCGCCAGAGTAGACCGTAACTATAGGAATGAACTGAAACTGTTGGACTTGCAACTAACGCCAAACCAAAACTCGTTTCGTGCAATTCATATCTCTTTCTCTCTCACCAAACACTCTCAACTCTTCTCTCAGGTACTCAAACCTTCCTTTTCTTGCTTTATTTTCACTCTGCTATATCTCTTTTATTCAATTTTTCAGCTCCACCAAATCAATCACTTTTTTTCTCTCTCCCTCTCCACTGTGTTCTCTTCGTTTCCAGCTGTTTTTCGAAAATTCGCTGGCTGAGGTTTATATTTGAGGTACGGACGTGTGCAATTTGTAGGTATTTCATGGAATTCGAGTTTAATTTGCTTTTTGTTGTGTTCTAGATCTGTTGCGAGTTTCTTCTTTTTGGGTGCTGTAGCATCTAGGGTTTTGTTGCGTGTTAATTTTTTGTATTGTAGGTGATAGTGATGACTTTTTGTGGTTTTGGAGTGGGTGATTTAGGTTATTGTTGGAGGAGAGAGTGTAAATGCAGAAGCCATCTACCGACGCAATTAGTATGGGGAAAAGGAGCCTGGAGGGTGGAGAAGATGATCAGCCTGAACGAAAGAGGCCTGCTCTCGCCAGGTAAATTAATTGCTCATTGATTTCATTCGTGCTTCTTTCAATTCCTATGTAAACCACCTCATAAGTTTGGGGGTGGGGGATTTTAATTCTGACCTGGTCACTATTTTTTGGGGGCGGGGTGAGTGCTAGTTCTAATTAAACATGTATGGTGTTATATTATTGATTCCCAGTTGGAAGCAAGTAAAGGAATGTCGATGTCACTGTAATCGTACGATATGCTTACTTGGAAGATATTTTTCACGTTGGTTAAATATATCACACTATTCCTAACTTTCTACCCGAACTTAATTTTGCTACTGGAGTTGGATGATTGTGGATATCTTCTTAAAGTGCTGTCGTAATTGAACTTTTTGTCATCAATTGTCATTTTGGGGAGGAATATTACTTGTTAATAATGTTTGAGACAGCCTGGTTTCATCTTTTCACTTTAGTGGCTCATGCGAAAATTTTCTTCTTGATGGTTTTGGTTCCATTTTGAGTGTCATTGTGTCATATATTTAAAAGATTCTTTCTGAAATTTCCAAATTGTCCTCGTGGTCAAAACAGTTATTTGAATGGCCAAGCATATGCTTTTTTTTTTTTTTTCTATACTTTTCTGTGAGGAGGACTTCTTTATATCTGATTGTGTATCTCAGAATTTTTCTTCTCTAAAATTTTTGACTTGGAAAATAGTGAATATTGTGACTTCAGAGATTGTATATCTTTGCTTATGCTCTATAAAATGTATTGTCAACTCTTCAAAAACTGTTGAAACTTGCTTCCTTGGCAGTGGAGGTTCTCGGTGTGATATTATGAATATCTCTCACTGCATAATCTACACTCATTGTCTATAAAAAATTCAAAATTTCCCCACTTTTTGCTTATCTTCCATGTTTTCCACTGTTTGTTAATGACTGTTTTTGTTTGCTCAAATGCACACTCAAAGCTTTTTTGGACTTATGCTGAGATGATCAAATGAGTATTCAGTAACTTAATTACAAATGAAATGCGTGTTCGTTTCAAGTAAATGAATATTTATGTGTGTGTATGTATGTATGCTTATTAGCTAGATCTGTTAAGCAAAACAAGATCTTATTTCTTATTAATCATAATCCATATGCTACATGTTTCTAATTTATATTATATTTCTTTTTAGTTTCCTATAATTGGTTGTCATGTATTATGCAGTGTAATTGTCGAAGCACTTAAGGTGGACAGTTTGCAGAAGCTTTGCTCATCTTTAGAGCCTATTCTACGTAGAGTTGTAAGACAGTTGGCTTCATATTACTTTCTCACCCTATTTTTTGTTATATACTTTTCTTTTTGACATGTTTAATTTTTGGTTGGGGGCACAGGGGCTATACATTCAACGAAGTTATTTTTTCCTTTTACTCCAACTAGAAGCCATTTTGTACAAATTACAGCAATTCTTAAAATTCATGTTATCTGATATGCTTTTTGAGAGTGTTGGAGTATTTTTACTTGAGTGTGGCCATTCTTCTACCTATTAGTGAAATGTCTTATTCTTTAATGAAAGAATTAAAATGTATACTATTCTTGCTTACTTAAGAAGACCTATTGCTCACCATAGTAGCGTGCTACAGTGGTGTAACAGATTGGAGTGGCCTGAGCTGCTATGGCATTCAACTAGTGGAGTAGTAGTTTTCAACAATAGTCATTGTGGCAAACATATTGCCTTTTTGCGTGCTAGCAGTGCTATTGTAATAAAGGCTTCAATAATCCATTTTTACCCTTCAAGCAACGCTGTTTAGGGGTTTAGGGTATAATTGTGATTTCTCTCCTATTTTCTAATGTATTTTTTTCTTCAGAAAAAATCCCTCTTTTTTGATAGTTCCTTGAAGGTCACCTCTGTTTTGATTTATGTTCCTTCCTCAAAAGATCAATGGCTGTGTTGTTTATAGCATGACAGTATATAGTATATCGCACAAACATTTTGATTTCAATGTTCGATCTGGCTCCATCTTTATTCTTCTCTCTTTGGTATGCCATATTAGTCGGAGCATTTGTTTGAAGACATGTGTTTGGTACATGATTGAAAAATTTAAAAACTTCGTATTCATAGAAGAAATGCTGTTAAGATTTATTTTGTTATGCCTATAAGTTTCAGCATTTGGTTTTTAATTGATTCAGCAATGCTGATGTGAACAGGTGAGTGAAGAGGTGGAGCGTGCTTTGGCAAAGTTAGGTCCTGCAAGAATTGGTGGAAGGTTTAAGAAATTCCTTACAAATTTTGGAAATTAATTTGAACATGTTGTAGTTTTCATTCTATCTCCTGAATTGTAACTATAATCGGATAAAGAGGAAATAATAATTATCATTTCATTGTTTACTTTTTAGTTTTGAGGCCTTCCTTTTCGAGCAGATTTGGATTTCTCATTATAAATTGGGTGCTTTTTAAGTAACAAATTTCTAGGCTTTTGGGTGAAAAAGATATGCTCTCCGGAAGTTATCTTGTTACAGATGACTGCATTCCATAACAATGGTGTTAGTATGCCATAAGAAAGAACATGGCTGTGTATATGACTAAACTCATTTCAAAAGCATTTTTTCTTCTGGCTGGTGTTTTAAAAATAAAGAAGATTGCTTTATTTTTTGTTTGGGTAGGATAATAAATGAGTGGAAAAGAAAAGAAAATATGCCAGAGGTTTAAGAATTCTCTCAAAGGAGACCAATTAACTATAGAACTATGAAAGTAAGCTTATCTCAAAGTATGATGTGGTAGGGAGTCTATTGCTATAGATTCTAGTGTTAAACTCTAATACAATACATCACTTATCTTCCTAAGCTTTTAGGACCCAATTGTAAGGTATGGGGTTTGAGTTCCACATTTGAAGTATGAGATTCTATTTTATGGTTTATATCCAGCTGCAACAACTAGCTTTTACAGTGTGGTTCTTTCAATGTCTTTATTGATTGGTATCAGAACCTTCCACCATGTCTCCTAACTGCAAATGAGCAACATCGATGCTGATGCTGACATTGTAATGTTCACTTGGAACTAGTCCAAGGACCAATGCACAGTCAGCCTGCATGGTTGCCAGTGCAGAAGTGTGGGATGTTAAGATCCAATTGCAAGTTATGGTACTTGAGTCCCACATTAGAAGTGTGGGATAAGGCCTTGGGATTTCCAGCTACAACAGCAGATGTACTAGCTTTTGTAGTGTGGTTTGCTCAAGGTTATTATCAATTTATTTGTTGGTCTATTAGTTGAGGGCCTCAGTCAGTTAGTTAGGGTTCAGCAAGTCATTTAGTGTTACTTGATTATTGAATTGAGTGGTTGAAGATGTATGTCAATAGGATGAGAGCTTGAGAGGTGAGTCATTTATTTTGTGGGAATTTGTAAAGAATTGGGAGAAACTTGGACTTCACGAAAGTCCAGGAGTATTCATTTTTTTGTCTTTGCCTTGTTCTTGATTTTGAAACCACATTGGGGCCAGAGTTGGGAATCAGGTTCTCAATCTAACTTATTTCTTATGTGCTCAATCTGAACCAGTTTCTATCACCTTACTGTTTTTTTTTTTTTTTTTTTTCCTTTTT